>Ga0066439_1000505_pt1 | contig 11860 bp, 4 predicted proteins | sample LakWasMet57_HOW8_2_FD_59527 | JGI IMG/M metagenome (GOLD analysis project Ga0066439, IMG submission 59527) | Freshwater sediment methanotrophic microbial communities from Lake Washington under simulated oxygen tension - Sediment Metagenome 57_HOW8 | ecosystem: Environmental > Aquatic > Freshwater...
CAGTCTTTTATTTTCGATTCAAAATTAGCAATATTTTCTTCTGCCTTTTTTATCTGACTGCGAATTTGTTTTTGCTCTGCCTCATTCGCATTACTTGTTTTAGCTGCTGCCGTTTCTTGTGTCTTGTCTTTTTTTTCTACTTTAATTTCCTTAACACCCGATTTATCTAAATCTAATTCATTTAAACGCTCAACTTTACGCAATTGCATAAACTCTTCAATATCGCACAAATGCTCTTTTACCTGACCATCTCTAAATTCAAATAAACGGTCGCAAATGCCCTTCATAAAATCTCTATCGTGACTAACCATAATCACGGTTCCTTCATAATCAATCAAAGCCTTCTTTAAAATATCTTTTGAGCGAATATCTAAGTGATTGGTTGGCTCATCCATTAATAATAAATTGTAAGGTTCCAACAATAGTTTGCATAATGCTAAACGACCACGCTCTCCTCCACTCAATACCTGCACTTTTTTATCAATATCTTCGCCTCTAAATAAAAACGACCCTAATAAGCCGCGTACTTGTTTACGCACTTCGCCAACAGCGGCTTCATCAATCGTTTCAAATACTGTTTTCTTGGGATCTAATTTCTCTTCCTGATCTTGCTCGAAGTAACCCATCATCACACTATGTCCTAATTGCACAGTGCCATCATGTTCAACTTTTTTAGCAATCATTTTCATCATGGTACTTTTTCCTTCACCGTTACGACCTACTAAGCCAATCTTCTCGCCCTTAGTAATAATAAACTCAGCTCCCGAAAATATATGCTTTGGTCCGTAATGTTTACCGGCATTTTCAACCGTTAATACAATTTTACCACTATGTGCCGGTGCAGGAAAACGAAAGTTCATGGCCATGTTATCGTCGTCATCTACCTCAACAATTTCCATCCGATCTAACTTTTTAATTAACGATTGTGCAAAGGCTGCTTTACTAGCTTTTGCGCGATACTTATCAATTAACACTTCTGTTTGATTAATTATTTTTTGCTGATTTTTTGCAGCATTTTCTTGCTGCTCTTTACGCTCTTTACGTAAAATTAAGTAACGCGAATAATTGGTTTTGTAATCGTAAATTTTTTGGTTCGAAATTTCGATGGTACGATTAGTAACGCTATCTAAAAATGTTTTATCGTGACTAATTAACATTACTGCACCCGGAAACGTTTCCATAAATTCTTCCAACCACATAATAGCTTCAATATCTAAGTGATTGGTTGGCTCATCTAATAATAAAATATCAGGTTTTTGTAATAACAATTTTGCTAATTCGATACGCATTCTCCAACCACCACTAAACTCTGCAGTTTGTCTATCAAAATCTTTTGGACCAAAACCAAGTCCTTTTAAGATTTTCTCAATCTCCTCACTTCTGTTACTAGCGCCAAGCATATCAAGGCGAGTATATACCTCGGTTTGTTCTTCAATTAATTTTGAATAAGAATCGCTTTCATAATCGGTACGTGTTTCCATTTGATGATTAATTTCATCAATACGTAATTCTAATTTTTGAATTTCTTCGTAAGCGGTAGCAGTTTCTTCAAACACAGTGCGACCGTGTTGATGAATCATATCTTGAGGCAAATAACCAATTGTGCAAGACTTTGGCATTGCAATTTCTCCCTTTGTAGGATTTTGATTGCCTGATAAAATTTTAAGTAAGGTACTTTTACCCGCGCCATTTTTACCTGCTAAACCAATTCTATCTTTAGGATTTATTAAAAAGGAAATATTATCAAAAAGATTATACCCACCAAAACTTACTGTTACACCGTTAACCGAAATCATTATTTTTCAAAAAATTATTAGGCGGTAAAGATAGGCTAATTTTGAGAGATTTTAAGGTCTTATTTACAATAAATCAAAAATTGATGAAACACAGATGATACAAATTAAGCAGATTTACGCTGATAAAATAAAATCTGCAGGCCTCTGTTAAATTCGTGCTTCCGGTATCCTAAAGGAACATTACAAAATTTTAACGATAAATTAAATCTGTGAGAATCTGTTAAATCAGCGTTTCAGTGTTCTATCCCCTAACTCAACTCGTAATTAACCTCAATCAATTTATCCATTTCCAATAAAAAAGTATCGTTAATTTCTATCTTACTTTTTTTAGAAAACAACTTTACGTTTTGATGATGCTCTTCGTCTTCCACATAAAACTCAACGCTGCTTTTACCAACATTTTGATTGATGAGCATATCTAATTTATTGATGAGATTTTCATTAACGTTTGCCAACTTCACTTTCATGCGAATTAAACTAAACGCATTTGATTTTACATCATCCAGCAATTCAATTTTGCTAATCTTAATTTCTAAACTGCCCGGCTGGTTATAGCGCTCTTGCACCTTTGCACGAACAAATACAAACAAGCCTTGCACCATGTATTTATTGTATTCTACAAAATCTTTTCCAAACAACATTAACTCTGTACTGCCAAAATAATCTTCGATAATTAATTTACCAAAGGCGTTACCGGTTTTACTGGTGCGGTTTTCAAAGCCTGTAATTATTCCCCCAAATATGACTTCACGATTTTTAAAAGGCTCTAAACCTGCCTTTAATTGTGCGCAATTTGCATTGCATTTGTATTCAATAATTAATTTATAAGGATCTAATGGATGGCCGCTAATAAATACACCTACCACTTCTTTCTCTCTGCTTAATTGTTCTAACGAATTCCAAGGCTCTACTTTAGGCAATTGTGGTTCAGAAACCTCCACTTCATTTTCTTCTCCAAACAAACTTGCCTGAGATGTATCATTCCCTAAATTTTTCTGATTACCATAACGTATCATTCTATCTGTTAAGGTTAATCCATCAGGATCTAAACTAAAAAACATAGAACGGGTAATGCCTTCAAAGCTATCCATTGCGCCGGAAAGAGCTAAACCTTCAATACTTTTTTTGCCCATCGATTTACTATCCAATCGAGCCGCCAAATCAAAAACATTTTTAAATGGTCCGTTTAAATTTCTTTCTTCGATAATTGCATTTACCACATTCTCTCCAACACCTTTAATACTGGCCATTCCAAAACGAACGTTACCGTTTGGCATTACCGAAAATTTTCCGAATCCTTCATTCACATCCGGACCAAGCACTTTAATACCGGCACGTTTACACTCTTCCATAAAAAACGCAATAGCCTCAATACTTCCTGCATGATTTAACGTAGAAGCCATGTACTCACTTGGGTAATGCGCTTTTAAATAAGCGGTTTGAAAGGCAACATAAGCATAACACGTTGAGTGCGATTTGTTGAATGCGTAGGATGCAAAGGCTTCCCAATCTTTCCAAACCTTTTCAAGTACTTTTGCATCATGTCCATTTTTAGTTGCGTTTTCAATAAACAACGGCTTTAATTTATCGAGGGTTTTTTTATCTTTTTTACCCATTGCCTTACGCAAAACGTCGGCATCACCTTTTGTAAAATTGGCAAGTTTTTGACTTAAACGCATTACCTGTTCTTGATAAACAGTAATACCGTATGTTTCTTTTAAGAACTCGTCCATCCCCTCCAAATCGTAAGTGATAGGCTCGCGCCCATGTTTACGATTAATATAGTTTGGGATATATGCTATAGGACCCGGACGATATAATGCGTTCATGGCAATTAAATCGGTAAAACTATCGGGTTTAAGTTCTTTTAGCGATTTTTGCATTCCGGCACTCTCATACTGAAAAATACCGTTTGTTTCGCCGCGCTGAAAAAGCTCATAGGTTTTTTCATCTTCCAACGAAATCGCATCAATATCTATTTCTATACCATGATTTTGTTTAATAAGCGCTACGGCATCTTTTATAATAGTTAAAGTTCGTAACCCAAGAAAGTCCATTTTTAATAAACCTGCACTTTCTGCAACGGAGTTATCAAACTGAGTAACCAGCATTTCGCTATCCTTACCTTTTGTAACAGGCACATAGCGCACCATTTCTCCAGGTGTAATAATTACACCACAGGCATGAATACCGGTATTACGCAAACAACCTTCTAATTCATACGCTTGATTTAAAACAACAGCTTCATCATTTTTTTCTTCCGCCAATTTTCTAAAGGCATGCGATTGCTCTATGACCTCGCGCTTGCCTTCAATTTTTCCAAGATATTTTGGATCTATTCCACCTGGCTTTAATAAAGCTTTTAACTTGGCATCCAAACTATCTGGAAACATTTTGGTTAAACGGTTGGCGCTATCTAAAGGCAAATCTAAAACCCTTGCAGTATCTTTGATAGCAGACTTTCCGCCCATAGTGCCGTAAGTAATAATTTGAGCTACCTGATTGGCACCATATTTATTAATTACATAATCAATAACAGCACCACGCCCTTCATCATCAAAGTCAATATCAATATCGGGCATACTAACACGATCGGGATTTAAAAAACGCTCAAAGAGGAGATCGAATTTAATGGGGTCTACATTGGTAATGCCTAAACAATAGGCAATTGCAGAACCCGCAGCAGAACCACGGCCGGGGCCTACAGCAACACCAAGTCGGCGTGCTTCGGTAATAAAATCGGCAACAATTAAAAAGTAACCAGGGTAACCCATTCTTTCTATAGTTGCCAACTCAAAATCAATACGCTCTTTTTTATCCGGTGTAAGTTCAGGGTAACGTTTTGCAGCACCTTGATAGGTTAGCTCTGTCATGTAAACAAACTGTTCTGCAATAATTCTTACCTCAGCTTTTTCATTTTCAATTTGCTCTGCACTATAATTTTTTGTTTGCCAATCTTTTTCTTTTAGGGCCACAATACGCGAAAAGGAAGCGTCTATTGCCTCTAAATTATTCGCAATAAATTCTTCAGCAATTTCAAATTTTGGTAAAAGCACTTCACGCCCTAATTTAAATTGCTCAATTTTATTTACAATTAAATTTGTGTTTTCAAGTGCTTCGGGTAAATCTTTAAACAATGCGGCCATTTCTGCCGGCGATTTAAAATAAAACTCATCGTTAGGCATACCATACCTAAACCCTCTACCCTTGCCTTTAGGGGTTTCCAGCTTTTCGTTATCTTTTACACATAATAAAATATCGTGTGATTTAGAACCGTTTTTATCAATATAATAATTACTGTTTGCGGCAAAATAGCTTACGTTATGTTTTTTAGCGTATGCTAATAATTTTTCATTTGCATACTCTTCATCTTGCGTTTTATATTGTCTGTTTAGTTCTACATAAAAATCTTCTCCAAACTGTTCAAGATACCATAAAAATGCATTTTCGCCTTGCTGCTCGCCTAAATTAATAATACTGTAAGGCACCTCAGAATTTAGCGAACCCGTTGTTGCAATTAAACCCTCTTTATACTTTACAAGAATGTCTTTATCAATTCGGGGCACATAATAGGCGCCATCAATTAATCCCATTGAACTAATTCGACACAAATTCTCATATCCCTTGCGGTTTTTAGCAATTAAAACCTGAGTAAAGCCATTATCTTTTTTGGTTTTATCTTTATGATCTGCACAAATATTTACCTCGCAGCCAATGATGCATTTTAATTCGCTTTTCTTTTCACCTGTAATCTCACCTTTATCAACTGCTGCATTATGTTCTTTAATTTTTTTATTTTGACCATCAATTTCTTTCCAAAATAAAAAGGCACCGTACATATTACCATGATCGGTTAAAGCAACACCCGGGCTTTTATACTCAAGAGCTTTAGCAACAAGAGCTGCCACATCGCTGGTTGATTGTAACACCGAAAACTGGGTGTGATTATGCAGATGACTAAATTTAACATCTACATTTACCTGAACGTTTGCGCTCGACACAGATGCAAGCTTTGAGGCATCATCTCTTTCTTTGGTTTCCTTTGCTTTACGTTCTTTCCAGAATTGTTCGTGCTTACTTAATTCTGTAAAATCAGGGGCTATATAATTAATGCTTGGCAGCATATCTGCAGTAACCTCAGCTACTTTAGTAATACCCCTTTTTATTATCTCAAAAAAAACTTTTGTAGTGGCGGCAACGTCAAAAGCCGCATTATGCGCCTCGTCAAAGCCTTTATTAAATAGTTTTTGATGTAATTCGGTTAAGGTTGGCCACTTAAACTTTCCCCCTCGTCCACCCGGAATAGCGCAGTATTCGGTAGTTTGATCGTTTTTAGTATCAATAAACGCCTTATTTTCAAGCACATTAGGCAAACCGCAACGTAAAAGTTCGGCTCCTATAATGTTTATATCAAATTCTATATTATGCCCACATAAATAATTGGTTTGCCCAACTATTTCAATAAACTTTTGGAGTGTATTTTTTAATTCCTGTCCTTCTTCATTTGCACGCTCGTTGGTAATACCATGAATTTGAATTGTAGCAAATGGTATTGTGTAGCCTTCCGGCTTAATAATAATAGAATCATTAAGTAAAAGATTACCGGTTGCATCATGCAATTGCCAAGCAATTTGCACCATTCGGGGCCAATTGTCAAAATCGGTTAAAGGCGCATTATAATTACGGGGTAGCCCGGTTGTTTCAGTATCAAAAATTAAAAACATCAGTTTTTATATCGTATTTTAAGTGTAAATTAATTTAATAAAGTGGATTATAAATTTACGCCAAAAAAGACCGATTTGTTGTGTTTGTTGAAAAAATTGGAAAGGTTATTGCCAGCCAAAGGCGTTAACATTCTTAAAAATCCTTAAAAAATGATTTTTGAGTTTCATTAAAACTGTTATCTTTGCCAGTCATAAAAATTTTGAACGAAATGAGTAAAGAAAAAAACATCCAACCACAAGTGGAAGCGACTAATAAAAAAGAGAGCACTAGTGTTTTAGAAAAAATTAGAAGAAGAACTGGTTTACTAGTTGGTATTGTGGGTTTAGCCCTTGTTATTTTTATTTTAGAAAGTCTGTTAGGTTCTGGAGCCAGTATATTTGGAGGTAATGAACTTTCTTCTATTGGATCTATACATGGCAAAAACATTGATAGAAATGAGTTTTTAACTAAAGTTGAAAATCAATTAAATATCATCCGTCAGCAAAAACAAACTAATGATATTGATGATGCTACTCGCGGTCAGGTTTTAGATTATGTTTGGCAACAATACGTATCAGACCTTGTGATTAAACCACAATATGATAAAGTTGGTATTACTGTTGGTGAAGATGAAGTATATGAGCGTGTAGTGGCTCATCCGGTTCCATCTGTTTCTCAACGTTTAACTGATCAAAAAACTGGTAAAGTTTACGAACAATTAGCTGCGGCAGACGGAAGTCTTGACCCTGCAAAATTTCGTGCATTTGTTCAAAACGCAACAGGCGACCAAGAAATGTTTATCAAACAAATGGAAGATGACATTAAAAACATGCGTTATGCCGAAAAATATGCCACGCTTATTCGTAAAGGCTTATATGCAACAACGGTAGAGGCAAAAGAATCTTTTAAAGCTCAACAAAATAAAGTAAATTTTACATATGTTATTAAGCGTTTTGATTCAGTTAGCGATAGCACAGTTAAAGTTACTGACGCTGAAATTCAAAAATTTTATAACGATCATTCTTACCTTTTCACAAATACTGAAACTTCTCGTAAAATAGAATACGTTTCTTTTGATGTTTTACCTAGCCCTGCAGACGTTGAGGCAATAGCTAAAGATGCTCAAAGAGCTGCTGACGAATTTAAAGGAAAATCGGTAAGAGAAGACAGTGCTTTTATTGCTCAAGAAAGCGAAAATGGTGCTATTAATATTCAAGACATGAACAAAAAGAATATGATTGTTCGTGATTCTTCAATTTTTACTGCTGCTGCAGGCACTGTTTTTGGACCATATAACGAAGGTGCTTATTTTAAAGTTTACAAATTACAAGCTATTAATTCTATTGCAGATAGCGCACGTGTTCGTCATATTTTAATTGGCACCCTTGATCCTCAAACGCAACAACCAAAGCGTAGTCAAGAACAAGCTAAAAAAATGGCAGATAGTTTATTAGTTTTAATTAAAGAGAAAAAAGTTACGTTTGATACTTTAGTAAAAACAGTTAGCGAAGACGGTGGAAGCAAAACCAACGGTGGAGATTATGGTTGGTTTGATGAGAACAAAGGATTTGTTGAGCCATTTAAAAATGCAGGTTTAATGGGTACAAAGGGTAATATTTCTGTTGTACCAACACAATTTGGTTACCATATTATTGAAGTGTTAGATGTAAGTAAAGGACGCCATAACACTTATAAAGTAGCTCAAATTTTTAAATTAATAGCGCCAAGCGACGAAACTAACCAAACCATTTTTGGTACAGCTAGTCAATTTGCTGGAGAAAATAACACTGCCGAATTATTTGACAAAGCAGTGGATACTAAAAAATTAACTAAACGTATTGGAGATAACATTAAAGAAGGCGATCGTCAATTACCCGGTTTAGATGGCGCTAAGGAATTAATTAAATGGGTTTACACTGCTAAAAAAGGTGACGTAAATATTTTCACTTTTACAGATAAACATGTTGTTGCAAAATTAGCCGGTATTAAAAATAAAGGAATTTTACCTTTAGAAGATGTAACTGAAGAAGTAAAAGTTTTAGCAATTAAAGATAAAAAAGCACAAACCTTTTTAGCTGAATTTAATTCAAAAGCAGGTGGTTCTAAAAATGTAGAAGAAATTGCTACTAAATTAGGATTAGAAGCTAAAAAACAAGAAAACTTACCATTATCTAGTCATAATGTTGAAGGATTAGGACATGATGATATTTTAATGGGTACAGCTATTGGAACAAAAGCAGGTGCCACCAGTAAGGCTATTGCCGGCGATAACGGTGTATTTGTTTTAAATGTTAATTCTATTGAAGAATCAAAATCACCAATAGATATTAAAATGCAACAAATGCAATTAGATCAAGCTACCGGTGGAAGAGCTGATTACGAAGTGTTTAACGCTTTAAAAGAAATTGCAAATATAGAGGATCACAAATCGAGAGTAGATTAATAAGCTTTAAAAATCCCCTCATAAAAATGAGGGGATTTTTTATTTTAAGTCGTTTTATTAATTAATAAAAATCTATCTATGACCATTCAGGATATAATTACCGAGCTAGAAAACTTTGCGCCTCTAGCCTATCAAGAAGACTACGATAATTGCGGATTAATTACAGGACAAAAAGAGCAAACAGTTACCGGTGCCTTATTAACGTTAGACTGCACCGAGGCGGTAATTGAAGAAGCGATATCCACCAAGTGTAATTTAATAATAGCCCATCACCCCATTTTATTTAGCGGATTAAAAAAAATAAACGGCTCAAATTATGTAGAAAGAACCATTATTAAGGCCATTCAAAATAATATTGCCATTTATGCCGCTCACACTAACTTAGATAATGTTAAACAAGGCGTAAATAAAAAACTGGCAGATAAATTAAGTTTAAAAAACTTACAACTATTATCCCCAAAAAGTAATCTCTTAAAAAAAATAGTAACTTTTGTTCCACAAAGTCATCACCAGGTTGTTTTAGAAGCCTTATTTAGTGCCGGAGCAGGCAATATAGGCAATTACGCTAATTGCAGCTTTAATTTAGAAGGAAGTGGTACATTTAAAGGAAATTCAGACACAAAACCTTTTATTGGCAAACCCAACGAATTAAGTACCGAGAAAGAAGTAAGAATTGAGACTGTTTTTGAATTTAATAAAGAAGCTAAAATCATTTCGGCCTTGCTAAATGCGCACCCCTATGAGGAAGTAGCCTACGATATTTATTCCATTGCCAACAAACATCAGCAAATTGGCAGTGGCATGATAGGAGACCTGGAAACCGGGATGAAAGAGGACGAATTTTTGGCCCATGTTAAAAAAAGTTTATTATCCGGCTGCTTAAAACACACTAAAAAAACCGAAAAAACCATTAAAAAAGTGGCAATTTGTGGTGGAAGCGGTCGTTTTTTATTAAAAAACGCCATTCAAAGTGGTGCAGATGCCTTTATTACTGCCGATTTTAAATATCATGAGTTTTTTGACGCCGAAAATAAATTATTATTAATTGATGCGGGGCACTTTGAAACGGAGCAATTTACACCTGAAATTTTTTATGAGATTATTCAGAATAAATTTCCTACATTTGCAATCCGTTTATCAAAAACAAACACAAATCCGGTAAACTATTTTTAGAACATGGCTGCAAAAATTAAAGAAAAAATTGACGCTTCGGTTGAAGGTAAATTAAAGTCACTTTATCAATTACAATTAATTGATAGTAAAATAGATCGTTTAAGAACTGTTAGAGGAGAATTACCTTTAGAGGTAAGTGACCTAGAAGATACCGTTTTAGGTTTAGAAACTCGTTTAAAAAATGTAGAAGAAGAAGTTGCAGAACTTGAAACTACTTTAAACGAAAAGAAACAAGCTATTAAAGATTTTCAAGCAAATATTAAAAAGTACGAATCGCAACAAGGTAAGGTTCGTAATAACCGTGAGTACGATGCTATCACTAAAGAAGTTGAATTTCAGAATTTAGAAATACAATTGGCTGAAAAGCGTATGAAAGAGGCAAAAGCAAGCGTAATCATTAAAACTGAATTACTTGAAAAAAGTAAAATAGAATTTGAAGAAAGAAGCAAAGATCTTAAAGCGAAGAAAGGTGAGTTAGATGAGATTATTGCGGAGACTGAGAAGGAAGAAAAAGAATTAATGAAAGAAAGCGAATTAGCTTCTGCAAATATCGAAGATCGTTTATTAAATGCATACAAACGTATTCGTTCAAACTCACGTAACGGTTTAGCGGTTGTAGCAGTAGAGCGTGATGCTTGCGGCGGTTGTTATAATAAAATTCCACCACAACGTCAGTTAGACATTCGTTTAAATAAAAAGATTATAGTATGTGAGCATTGCGGTCGTGTTTTAGTAGACGGTATGCTTATTCCGGATTCTGGTTTAGAAGATGTAAAAAAATCTTAATTATTTTTTGAATAATTAAAATAAATCTATTACATTTGCACACCAAAAATTTGGGAGCTTAGCTCAGCTGGTTCAGAGCACCTGCCTTACAAGCAGGGGGTCACTGGTTCGAACCCAGTAGTTCCCACAACAACAGAAGCCTTTCAAGAAATTGAAAGGCTTTTTTGTTTTAGCTCAGGTACAACATAGGTACAAATACATAAGTTACTTTTTTGAATTATAAACAGAAAGATTTTCTAACTAAAATAGAATCTCAAAATATGTATTAGTTTAATTAATTTGCGATTATAGCATATTAGACTTATGTTTATGGCTCATATATGCTAGTTACCTGCAAGTTTGACAAAGGACACCCCTAGACAATGAAATCACTTCTAGACATATTTTCTACTCGAGAATTATCTTTCCTAATTTGGGTTGGACTCGTGGCGACAATTTTACTTTTTGCTAAAGGTGTCGGAAAAAGTTTCTTAAATTTAATTTCCACTTTTTTAGACAGACAAATTTTAATTCCCTTTCTTTTACAAATAAGTTTCATTTGCGCTGTAATCTTTCTGTTCTATAAAATTGACCTGTGGGACAAATCACTTCTTAAAGACACAATATTTTGGTATTTTGGTGTCGCTTTAGTTCTCTTTTTTACAATCAATAAGGCTAAAGACTTTACTTTTTTTAAAACTGTAATTAAGGAAAGTATAAAGTGGACAATAATAATTGAATTCTTAGTTAATCTCTACACCTTTAGCTTTCTTACTGAATTAATCTTGCTCCCATTTTTACTTCTTATTGTTCTCATGCAGACAGTTTCCGAGGCTGACAAAAAAAATGAACAAGTGACAAAGTTGCTTAAGAATATTCTGTCATTGTTTGGACTTGTGGTTCTTGTTTATGTTACTTACAAGACATTTTCAATGCCAAACAAATTATTCGACTCTCAAAATTTATTTTCTTTTTTATT
>Ga0066439_1000506_pt1 | contig 11856 bp, 10 predicted proteins | sample LakWasMet57_HOW8_2_FD_59527 | JGI IMG/M metagenome (GOLD analysis project Ga0066439, IMG submission 59527) | Freshwater sediment methanotrophic microbial communities from Lake Washington under simulated oxygen tension - Sediment Metagenome 57_HOW8 | ecosystem: Environmental > Aquatic >...
TTTATTCCCCTCACCCCGACCCTCTCCCGAAGGGAGAGGGAGATAACCGCCTTAACTTAACGGCAGTAGCGCAGCGCGTGGGAACCAGATAAACGGCTAATCTCTCAATTGCTTGATGGTGGCGTATATCGCCGAGGTCAGGTGTTCCAGTTGGGTTTCATCGATGATGTAAGGCGGCATCGTATAGATCAGGCGGCCGAAGGGGCGCAGCCAGACGCCGCTTTCCATCAGCAACTTCTGCACGGCCGCGACCTTTACGGGAGCCGTCATCTCGATCACGCCGATCGCGCCGAGCACTCGGACATCGGCGACACCCGGCAGGTCTCTGCATGGGGCAAGGCCTTTACTAAGCCCGGCTTCTATTCGGCTGACGCGGTTTTGCCAGTCGGAAGACAACAGCAGATCGATGCTGGCCGCGGCGATACTACAGGCCAGCGGATTACCCATGAAGGTCGGGCCGTGCATGAAACAGCCAGCCTCGCCGTTCGAAATCGTTTCGGCGATTTGGCTTGTGCACAATGTGGCCGCAAGGCTCAGATAACCGCCGGTCAGGGCCTTGCCGACGCAGAGGATGTCGGGCGCGATGCCCGCATGCTCGCAGGCGAACAAACGCCCTGTGCGGCCGAAGCCGGTCGCGATCTCATCGGCGATCAACAGCACCTGATATTGATCGCAAAGCTCGCGCGCGGCCTTTAGATACTCGGGGTGGTAAAACCACATGCCGCCCGCGCCCTGCACGATCGGTTCGAGGATCAGCGCGGCGCAGGTGCCGGCGTGTTCCTTCAATAAGGCTTCGAGGCCTTCACTGTCGCGGCCGGTCCAGGCTTCGCCGAAGCGGCAAGCGGGGCGGGGCGCGAAATGGTGTTTCGGCAGCACCGACTGGAACAGATGGTGCATGCCGGTGACCGGATCGCAGACCGACATCGCGCCGAAGGTGTCGCCGTGGTAACCGCCGCCGAGTGCAATGAAACGGTGCTTTTCGGTTCGGCCTTGCGCCTGCCAGTATTGCAGCGCCATCTTCAAGGCGACCTCGACGCCGACCGAGCCGGAGTCGCAGAAAAACACCTTGTCCAGACCCGGAGGGCAGATGGCCAGCAGGCGTTCGGCCAGTTCGATCGCGGGCGGATGGGTCAGGCCGCCGAACATTACATGCGCCATCTTGCCGAGCTGTTCGGTCGCGGCTTCGTTCAGGCCCGGATGGTTGTAGCCGTGGATCGCCGACCACCAGGACGACATGCCGTCGATCAATTCGCGGCCGTCCGCGAGTTTGATCATCACGCCGTTGGCCGAGACGACCGGGTAAACCGGGTCGGGCGCGGTCATCGAGGTGTAGGGGTGCCAGATGTGGGCGCGGTCGAAGGCGAGTCCGGCTTCTGCGTTGAAAAGTGTGTGCGGCATTTATCCTCTTACCTCAGCCTTCTCGGCAACTGCGACTTGCCATGAGAGGGATTTCCTCACCCCGCAAATGAAACTCGTCTGTGGGAGCGACGCCCACGTCGCGACTGGAGCCTTTAATCGCGACGTAGGCGTCGCTCCCACCATTCGCTTTTCGATTTTCACGGTAACCGGCATGAATCAGCCAAAGATAGTTGATGCAGGCACGGTCGCCTTGCGCAGCCGATCGTTGACAGCCTGCCAGGCATCGCCCTCGGACGGCTGCTCGACCACGATCATATCCAGTTGAAGATTATCCATCTCGCGTAAGGCCGCATAGAGCGCCTGCGCATAGTCGTGTGCGGCTTCCGGCATGTACAGGATATGTTCCAGATGCAGCGGACGAATCGGGCGATGGTAGGCGATCAGACCGACGCGCCGTCCTAGCGCGTCGAGTTCTGCGAGCGTGGCCGAGAGTTCATCGGTCCGGCATAACAGCGCCGCCGTGCTCGGCGCGTAATGCACGGCCAAGAGGCCTGGCGCACGAATATCGGGCGCTTCATCGCTCTTGGCCGCGACCACTAAGGGTACGCCGATCAGCGCTTCGATCTGTTGCCGGGTGATTCGGCCGGGCCGAAGCAGCCGCGGCTGGGCGCCGCTCAAATCGATGATCGTCGATTCGACGCCGACTTCGCAGGGACCGCCGTCGAGAATCAGATCGACGCTGTCGCCGAGTTCTTCCTCGACATGCTGGGCCGTGGTTGGGCTGATCCGGCAGAAACGGTTCGCCGAGGGCGCGGCGATGCCGCCGCCGAATTTTCTGAGCAGACTCAAAGCGACCGGATGGTTCGGTACGCGAATGCCCACGGTCGGCTGGCCGCCGGTCACCGCATCCGGCACCTGCGGCTTCTTTTTCAGGATCATCGCCAAAGGGCCGGGCCAGAAATGTTTGGCCAACAGCCAGGCCGCCTCGGGCACGGTCTCGGCCCACTCGGTCAAACAGCTCGCATCCGCGATATGCACGATCAACGGATGATCGGCGGGGCGCCCCTTGGCCGCGAAGATGCGGCCGACCGCCTCGGCATTCGAGGCGTCGGCGCCCAGGCCGTACACCGTTTCGGTCGGAAAGGCGACCAGGCGCCCCCGGCGCAAGAGATCGGCGGCAAGATCGAGCGCGGCGTCATCCGCGAGCATCGGTTTCATCGTCAAGCGGATTCCTGTGGGGTGATTTCGATCAAGACTTCGTCGGGATTGGCGGGTTCGCCCTTGACCACATGCACGGCCTTCACGATGCCGGCGATCGGCGCGGTCACTTCGGTCTCCATCTTCATCGCCTCGGTGACCAGCACGGCCTGGCCGGCGTCGACCTTTTGGCCGACCTTGACCAATACCTCCAGCACATTGCAGGGCATGCGCACGCCGACATCGCCCGGCTCGGTCGGCCGCCGGCGCTTGCTGGCGATGTTGCTCTTGACCGCGCCCTGGGTGCCGCCGTCGAGCACGATTTCGTCGAGCGTTTCGACGACTATCTCTTCCGGCACGCCGTCGACCATGAAATAGAAATGGCGCAGCATCTGGTTCTTCGGGCCGGCGCCGGTGACTTTGACGTGATAGGACTCGCCGTGCAGCGCGACGTTGAACTCGGTCGGCGCCTTCTTGATGCCGTCCTCCGCCACAGGCTCGATGTCGAGCGGCTCCGGAGTCAGAGCGCCGGACGACCTTTGTTCGAGAAACTGCTTGCCGACTTCCGGGAACATCGCGTAGCTCAGCACATCCCGGTCGTTCAACGCCAGATGGCCGATGGCCTCGCGCAGATGCTCGAGTTCCGGCTTCAGCAGATCGGCCGGGCGGCAGTCGACCGGCTCTTCGCTGCCGATCGCGCGTTTTTGCAGGCCCGGATCGACCGGCGCGGGCGCCTTTCCGTAGCCGCCTTGCAGATAGCGTTTGACCTCGTTCGTGATCGTTTCATAGCGCTTGCCGGTCAGCACGTTCAGCACCGCCTGGGTGCCGACGATCTGCGAGGTCGGGGTCACCAGCGGCGGGTAGCCTAGGTCTTTCCGCACGGCCGGAATCTCCTTGTAGACTTCGCCGATCCGATCGAGCGCGTTGCGTTCCTTCAACTGGTTGGCCAGATTCGAGATCATGCCGCCCGGCACCTGAAACAGGTGCACCTGGGTGTCGATGCCGGTGTATTCGCTCTCGAATCGGCGGTATTTCTTGCGCACGCCGGCAAAATAGTCGTTGACTGCCTTCAAGCGGTCGAGGTTCAGGCCGGTATCGTAGGGAGTGCCTTTCAGCGCGGTGACCAGGCTTTCGGTCGGCGGATGGCTGGTGCCTCCGGCCCAGGACGACAGGGCCGTGTCGATATGCCGGCAGCCGGCCTCGATCGCCTTCAACTGGCACATTTCGGCGAGCCCGGAGGTCGCATGCGAATGCAGGTGCAGGGGCAGATCGGTGGCGTCCTTCAGCGCCTTGACCAGCTCGAAGGTCGCATAAGGCGTCAACAGCCCCGCCATGTCCTTGATCGCGATCGAATCGCAGCCGAGCGCTGAGAGGTCCTTCGCGAGCGCGACGAAGCTCCCGATGTCGTGCACCGGGCTGGTCGTGTAGCAGATCGTGCCTTGCGCATGCTTGCCGCTTTGCTTGACCGCTTCGATCGCGGTTTTCAGGTTCTTGACGTCGTTCAGCGCGTCGAAGATACGGAATACGTCGATGCCGGTCTCGGCGGCTTGCTTAACGAAGGCTTTGACCACATCGTCCGAATAATGCCGGTAGCCGAGCAGGTTTTGCCCGCGCAGCAGCATTTGCAGGCGCGTTTTCGGCAGCGCGGCTTTCAGCTTGGCGAGGCGCTCCCAGGGGTCTTCCTTCAGGAAGCGGAGGCAGGCATCGAAGGTCGCGCCGCCCCAGCATTCGAGCGACCAATAGCCGATCTCGTCGAGCTGTGCGCAGGCCGGCAGCATGTCTTCGGTACGCAGGCGCGTCGCGATCAAGGATTGATGCGCATCGCGCAGAATCACGTCGGTAATATATACTTTTTGCATCGTTGATGCCTTATTAGCTGATGTTATGCATTGTCCACGAAAAACACAAAAGGCACGAAAAATTTCATTGGTGGACATTAATGGGTCACAGGCCGGTATGCGCGGCCATCGCGGCCGCGATCACGCTGGCCAGCACTTCGGGCCGGGGTTTGTGCGAGTAATTGACCAGTTCCGGGTGTTTGTCGACGAAGCCGGTATTGAACTGTCCGGCGCGGAATTCGGGATGGCGGAGGATTTCGAGGTAATACGGTATCGTGGTCTTGATTCCGAACAGGCCCATGTCGCGCAGCGCCCTTTCGCCGCGCTTGATCGCATCTTCCCAGGTCAATGCGCTGACGATCACCTTCGCGAGCATCGAATCGTAGAACGGCGGTATCTCGTAGCCGGTATAGATCGCGGTGTCTGTCCTGACGCCTGGGCCGCCCGGCGCGTAATAGCGCGAGATGCGGCCGAAGCTCGGCAGAAAATTGTTCTGCGGGTCTTCCGCATTGATCCGGAACTGGAGCGCGAAGCCGCGCCGGTGAATTTCTTCTTGTTTGAAGCGCAGAGGCAAACCGGCCGCGACGCGGATCTGCTCCTCGACGATATCGACGCCGGTGATCGTCTCGGTGATCGTGTGCTCGACCTGCACGCGCGTATTCATTTCCATGAAATAGAAGCGGTCCCGATCGTCGAGCAAAAACTCGACCGTGCCCGCGTTCGTGTAGCCGACCGCCTTCGCCGCGAGCACCGCGAGGCCTCCGATATACTGGCGCTGCGCTTCTTCGAGCTGCGGCGACGGGGCGATTTCGATCAGCTTTTGATTGCGGCGCTGGATCGAGCAGTCGCGCTCGTATAGATGAATCGTGTTACCGTGATTGTCCGCAAGGACCTGAACTTCGATATGGCGCGGATTCACGATGCATTTTTCGAGAAACACTTCGGCGCGGCCAAAGGCCTTGCCGGCTTCGGAGATGACCCGGTCGTAATTGCGCTTGAGTTCATCGGGCGTGTCGCAGCGGCGGATGCCGCGCCCGCCGCCGCCCGAGGTCGCTTTCAGCATGACCGGATAGCCGATCGTTTCGGCGACTTCAAGCGCCTCGTCGACCGTGTCCAGATTGCCGGCGGAACCCGGCGTGACCGGCAGTCCCGCCGCGATCATCGCTTTGCGGGCTTCGGTCTTGTCGCCCATGCGCTCGATCACCTCGGCCGAAGGTCCGATGAACACCAGGCCGCGCTCGGCGCAGGCCTTGGCGAATTGCGCGTTTTCGGAAAGAAAGCCGTAGCCTGGATGGATGGCGTCGCAGCCGGTCGCCGCGGCCAGATTGACCAGCGCATAGATGTTCAGATAGCCCGCGACCGGCTCGCTGCCGATGCAATAGGATTCGTCGGCCTTTTTGACATGCAGCGCAAAGCGGTCGGCCTCGGAATAGATCGCGACCGAACGGATGCCCATCTCGGCGCAGGCGCGGATGATGCGCACCGCGATTTCACCGCGGTTCGCGATTAGGATTTTGCGTAACATAAACGGCTTGTGCAGCGGAAAAACTGGCGTTATTGAAGCGAAGACTAAAGCCTTTGGCGATAGGCTACCACTATATCAGATTCTTGAACGATTTGGCTGTCGCGATAGAGTTGGCTGAGGCATTACGCCGATCAAAGATTGAGCGATTCCATTCAGCTGGTTACCCAAAAATAAATGCCGAACATGCCGGCCGCGCAACCGGCCAAAACTTTCAGACGTTTACGGCCGGGCATTTCCGCCCACATCTGTTTGCCGTCTTGGAGCAGTTGCTGATAGGAAGCATGCAGATAGGCCTTGGTACGACGATAAAGCCCCGGCGCTGTTTTCCATGTTTTATAGCCCAGCCCTGCAACGATCGCGCCCTGCGAATAAAACAGAATCAGCTGGCTATGGTACTTATCCAGGTGGAGGCTATGCCCGATCAACTCTTCGAGCATGAAACACAGCGATTCGTAGAAGATATGCAGGAATTCCAGCAGGGTGTGCGCGCCGGCCAAATAGAGGTCGGGCAGCAAAATCAGGCTGCCGATCAGCCCGGCGCTTGCGTAAGCTTTGCGCTGGAAGGGCGTCAGATATTGAATTTTCAAAACAAGAACAATCAGTTTTTTCATCGGATAGGCCTATGAATTCCTGAAATGAAGGGTGAAGCCAAGCTAATCGTTTGCCAACATCACGTTAACCGATCTCAGGAAGCGTTCGAAGACGCTTGTTTAGCCTCTCGACCTTGAGTCCTCCCAATCGATGGGGACATACCTTATCCTGACCCGAGATATTTGGAAAGCAGAATATCTTTGATAAATTATTCGAAAAATTCGATGTATAGTGAAATTTTAAATGGCTGTAAGATCATATTTTAGATATATGTATCGAGTAATTCGAATAATTTCGAACCGCTATTAAAAATGTTTTTCCCTATGTCGCGGGTAAATTCTGACCTGGATGGGCTGCTTGTTCCCTAAAATAGGGTTATGATGAGCCGCAACGGGGAAGGCCCTGTACCTTGTCTGTTAACGATGCAGGCCGGCTTTCAGCAAATCGCTAGGGGTAATGCTGTAACATGATCAATTACAAGCACTTGCACTATTTCTGGATGGTCGCCAAGGAAAAGAGCATCGTCAAGGCCAGCGCGCAGCTGCATCTGACGCCGCAAACGATCAGCGGCCAGTTGAGCTGCCTGGAAGAATCGATGGGCGTGGCCTTGTTCGAACGCATCGGCCGGCATCTGGAACTGACCGATGCCGGACGGCTGGTGCTGTCTTACGCGGATGAAATCTTCTCTCTCGGCAGCGAACTGCAAAATGCGGTGCGCCACCGGCCGAAGAAATCGTCGTTGGCTTTCAAGGTCGGCATCGATAACGTGGTGCCCAAGTCGATTGCGTACCGCTTACTGGAGCCGGCTTTACATATTCCGGAGCGGATTCATTTTTATTGCAGTGAAAACGATCTGGATGCCCTGCTGAGCGATTTATTGCTGCACAAGCTCGATCTGGTCATTTCGGACAGCCCGATTGCTTCCGATCTCGATTTCCGGGGATCTTGCGATCCCTTGGGCGAATCGGGCCTGAGCATTTTTGCCTCCGCAACGCTGGCGGAGAGTCTGCAGGGCGAATTTCCATCTTGTCTCGATAATGCGCCGCTGTTGCTGCCCGCGTCGAACACCGGCATCCGGACGCATTTACAGCGCTGGTTCGACAAATGGCGCATTCATCCGGCGATCGTTGGCGAATTCGAGGACAGCGCGTTGATGAAGGAGTTCGCGCAGGCGGGCGTCGGCGTGATTGCCGCGCCGACCGCGATCAACGCCGAGATCGAGAGAAAACATGAATTGATCGCAATCGGCGCGGTCGAAGAAGCCATCATCCGTTATTATGCAATTTCAGTGCAGCGTAAAACCCCGCATCCGGCCGTCAGGGCGATTACCGAAAAGGCCGGAGAATGGCTGTTTAAAGCAGGAGCGTCAAGCGAAAAGCAGTAAATTTAAAAATTTTGATATAGTATCGATTCGAAACGAGTTATACTGGATTGCAAGGTGCCATTGCCTCATCCTTAAAACGGAGTCAATCTCATGATACACAAACACCTCAAATACTACACCAACCATATCAAGGGGGATGTGCCCGCCGGCATCGTCGTCTTTTTAGTCGCGCTGCCGCTCTGTCTGGGTATTGCGTTGGCTTCGGGCGCGCCGCTGTTTTCCGGCCTGATCGCGGGCCTGGTCGGGGGGCTGATAGTCGCCTGGCTGAGCGGTTCACAACTCAGCGTTTCTGGGCCAGCCGCCGGTTTGACCGTGATCGTTTTGAATGCGATCGAACAAATCGGCAGTTTCCAGGGCTTCCTGACCGCGCTTGTTGTCGCGGGCTTTTTGCAATTAGTGTTGGGCTATTTGCGGGCCGGCGTGATCGGGGCTTTCTTCCATTCTGCGGTGATCAAGGGCATGCTGGCGGCAATCGGGCTGATTCTGATCATCAAACAGATTCCGCATGCGACCGGTTACGACGCGAGTTTCGAGGGCGACGAAAGTTACATGAAGGAAACGGCCGGATCGAGCTTTTTTGAATTGGCTGATTCGTTGCGTGCGATTACGCCCGGAGCGGTCGTAATCAGCGTGGTCGCGCTATTGATCCTGATCGTTTGGGAATTGTCCTGGTTCAAGAAACGTAAACTTTTCAGCATGATACCCGGACCGTTGATCGCGGTAGCCTGGGGCGTGGCTTATAATCTGACCGCAATGGCATATGCGCCGGAGTGGGCGGTCAGCGCTAAGCACCTGGTGACTCTGCCTGTTTTGGGCCACCCTACTGCTCTTTTCGATCAGTTCGTATTTCCGGATTTCAGCACGCTGGCCAATCCGCAAATCTATACGGTTGCGGTCACGATGGCGATCATCGCGAGTCTGGAAACTTTGTTGAGCCTCGAAGCGGTCGATAAACTCGACCCGCTAAAACGCATCGCGCCGACCAATCGCGAACTGAAGGCCCAAGGCGTCGGCAACATGATCAGCGGCATGCTGGGCGGTCTGCCGATCACGGCCGTGATCGTGCGCAGTTCCGCGAATATCAACGCGGGCGGCAGAACTCGGGTCGCCTGCTTCGTGCATGGCGTGTGCTTGTTGATCAGCCTGCTGTTCTTTGCGCAATACCTGAATTACATCCCGTTGGCCTGTTTGGCCGCGATCTTGCTGCAAACCGGCTATAAACTGGCGAAGCCGGCACTGTTCATCAAATATTATCGGCAAGGATTCAGCCAGTTTCTGCCGTTTGCGATTACGGTCGGCGCTATCCTGGCGACCGATTTATTGATGGGCATGGCGATCGGCATGGCGGTTGGGATGTTCTATGTGATCAAGGCGAATTACCATGCCGCGATCACCTTGACTCAGGACGGTTCGCACTATGTGTTGTCGCTGAACAAGGATGTGTCGTTCTTGAACAAGGCTCTGTTGCGCAAGTTTTTCCTCGGGATCGAAGAGAACAGCACGGTCATGATCGACGCCAGCAAGGCGCAGTTTATCGATCACGATATTCTCGAAACGATCGAGGACTTTTTAGCCGCAGCGCCCGATGACAATATCAAGGTTCAAGTGGTCGATCTGTACGGCAAGGAAAAGATCAAAAAACACGAGGCGATGGTCGTTATCAACGGGCGCGCAAAAAAGCCGCATTCCGTGGCCTGAGTTATACCGGAAAACTCTAAACAGCCGGCAAGTCCTGCTGTTTAGAGTATGAAGTCCGTACCGGTAAAGCCTTTATCGGATAAGCCGCCACTCCCTTTGAGCGCAGCGCGCTGGATGATTTCGGATAATCCGGTTACCAAAGGATAGTCGCCGATTTTTTCGAGTTCTACCCAGCGCGCTTCCGAGACATCGCTTGCCGCAACCGGGATGCTGTTTTGCTCGTCCACTAATTCGACCCAAAAATCGATAATCACATAATGAACGTTTTCGATGCGCCGTTCGACCACCGCGGCGATCGAAAGCACGTTCACCTCCAGTCCCGTCTCTTCCTCTATTTCACGCCGGCAACATTCGATCAGCGATTCTCCGGCTTCGAGCTTGCCGCCCGGCACCGACCATAACCCTTGTGCGGGCGGTTTGTCGCGCTTGATCAACAGCACCTGGTTTTTCCTGTTAACCAAGAGGCCGCCGACGCCGATCATCGGTTCCGGAAAAGGGGGATTCGTGTTGTGCTGCATTAGGCTGAACCCGTTGAACTTTTTATGCTGTGAGAGAGACGGATAGTAGTTGTCTGTGAATGCTCAAAATGGTATGTTGCAGGATCACTCAGAGCGTTCCAAAGACTGGTGAAAAGGGTATTGAAAAGGCCTTTCCGGCACTCAATATCCCGCCAGAGTTAATTCATATAATAACCATTATGAGGTAGATTATGTTTTCACTGAAGCTTTCCCTGTCTGCGTGTCTTGTCCTGGCTTATTCCTATGCGGTTCCGGCGCTGGCGGCCGATGCGGCGGCCGGCGCCGAGAAAGCCGCGATGTGCGTCGGCTGCCATGGCCCGAACGGCAAAAGCAGCAATGCGCAATGGCCGAATCTGGCGGCGCAGCAACCGGCTTATCTGGCCGCGCAACTGAAGGCCTTCAAATCCGGCGCCCGCGCCAATCCGATGATGCAGAGCATGGCCGCAAATTTGAACGATCAGGATATCGAAAATGTCGCCGCTTATTTTGCCGACCAGCCCGCCCCGAAAGCCGGCGGCGATCCGGCGTTGGCTAAAACGGGCGCGGAAAAGGGCGCGATGTGCCTCGGTTGTCATGGCGGGCAGGCGCAAGGCAATGGGCAGTTTCCACGACTGGCGGGACAGCATCCCAGCTATTTGCTGACTCAGCTGAAGAACTTCAAAGAGGGCACCCGTCAAAGCGGTCCGATGCAGGGCATGACCGGCACGCTTTCCGAGGACGACATGAAAGCGCTGGCGGCTTATTTCGGCTCGCTTTAATCAGCGCGGTACCATGAACTGGCAGGCGATTTCAGAGCAGATCAGTCTCGCAACGGGTCAATCCTTCCACTTCGCCGCCGCTCACCCCCTGGGCGGCGGCGACATCAACTCGGCCTACCGGCTGCAAGGCCGTGACCGGTCTTATTTCGTCAAGCTGAACCGCCGTGAACTGGCGGACATGTTCGCGGCCGAATTCGACGGCTTGCAGGAAATCGCCGGCACCGGCGCGGTGCGCGCGCCGATCCCTATCGTGCATGGCGAGGCCGGCTCACAGGCATTTTTGGTGCTCGAATATCTGGAATTCGGCGCCTCAAATCAGAAAGCGCAGCGCCTGCTCGGGCGACAGCTGGCCGAATTGCACCGGCACAAACAGCCTTATTTCGGCTGGAGCCGGGACAACACGATCGGCAGCACGCCGCAGGTCAATACGCGCAGCGAAGACTGGGTCGAATTCTGGCGCGAACGGCGCCTCGGCTTTCAGTTGCAGCTGGCCGGCCGAAACGGTTACCTTGGCCGCCTGCAAACCCAAGGAGAACGCTTGTGCGGCGTTTTGGACGGTCTTTTCGACAAACTCCGGCCGCCGCAGCCCTCGCTCCTGCACGGCGATCTCTGGGCCGGCAACAGCGCGGCGGATAGGCAGGGCAATCCAGTGATCTTCGATCCGGCCTGTTATTACGGCGACCGCGAGGCAGACATCGCGATGACCGAATTGTTCGGCGGCTACGGCAGGGAGTTCTATCAGACCTACAACGACACCTGGCCGCTCGATCCCGGCTATCCGGTTCGCAAGACGCTTTACAACCTCTATCACATCCTGAATCATCTGAATCTGTTCGGCGGCGGCTACCAACGCCAGGCCGAAAACATGACGCTGCAATTGCTGGCCGAACTCGGCGTTTAACCGGCTCACTCATGGTCGGCTCAAGATCAGCAATTCTCAATTTAGCCCGTTCCCTGATAAAGTTGGCGACTTACTCGACTAATTTGG
>Ga0066439_1000509_pt1 | contig 11834 bp, 10 predicted proteins | sample LakWasMet57_HOW8_2_FD_59527 | JGI IMG/M metagenome (GOLD analysis project Ga0066439, IMG submission 59527) | Freshwater sediment methanotrophic microbial communities from Lake Washington under simulated oxygen tension - Sediment Metagenome 57_HOW8 | ecosystem: Environmental > Aquatic >...
ACCCCAAGTAAAGCCACCACCAAAAGCTGCTAAAATAATAGTATCGCCTTTTTTAAGTTGTTTTTCATAATCCCAAAGCAAAAGCGGTATAGTGCCGGCCGTTGTGTTTCCGTAACGCTCAATATTCATCATTACTTTTTCTGGTCCAACACCCATACGATTTGCAGTAGCATCAATAATACGTTTGTTTGCCTGGTGTGCGGCAAGCCATGTTACATCTTTATCTGTTAAATTATTTTTTGCCATTATATCTGCACTCACCTCAGCCATATTATAAACAGCATTTTTAAAAACAGATTGGCCTTCTTGATAAACAAAATGCATTTTATTATCCACTGTTTCGTGACTTGCAGGTCTTAATGACCCGCCTGCTTTCATATGTAAGGCAGAAGCGCCATTACCATCAGAATGCAATATAAAATCAACTATTCCTACATCTTCTGTGCTTGGCTCTAATAAAACTGCACCAGCACCATCACCAAAAATTACACACGTTGTTCTGTCTGTATAGTCAATGATGCGGCTCATCATATCTGCACCAACTATTACAACTTTTTTATAACGTCCGGTTTCTATAAATTGAGCGCCAGTAGTTAAGGCATAAATAAATCCTGAGCAAGCTGCACTAACATCAAAACTCCAGGCATTTTTTGCGCCGATTTTTGCAGCAATTAAATTTGCAGTTGCAGGAAAAACCATATCAGGTGTAACGGTTCCGCAAATTAAAAGATCAATTTCTTCAGGATTAATGCCACGTTTTTTACATAACAATTTTACTGCTTCAACTCCCATATCAGAAGTTGCTTTTGTTGGATCGTTTTCTAAATGACGTTCTTTAATACCAGTGCGCGAAGTTATCCACTCATCGGTAGTATCAATAATCTTTTCAAGATCGGCATTTGTTACAATATTATCAGGTAAAAACCCAGCTACAGCTGTTATGGCGGCTCTAATCATTATTGAAAAGTTGTTTGTATTTTTTCTGTTAACTTAACGTCTACTAGATCTTTTGCTAATAATAACGAGTTTTTAAATGCTAAGGGGCTTGAAATTCCATGGCAAATTATCACATTTGAATTAATGCCTAAAATTGGTGTTCCGCCGTATAATTCATAATTAAATTTATCAAAATATTCGTGTCCCCGATCTAGTTTTTTTGTTACTGCATAAAAGGCTTCTGCCATTTTAAGCACAACGTTTCCAACAAATCCTTCGCAAACAACAACATCGGCCTTATCTTTAAAAAGATCGCCGCCCTCTATATTTCCAATAAAGTTAAAATCTTTAGTATCCTTCATTAATGCGTGAGCTGCCTGAGAAACTAAATTTCCTTTTTCTGGTTCTTCTCCAATATTTAACAACCCAACTTTTGGATTATTTATTTTGTATATCTCTTTTGCAAGAATAGAACCTAAAATACCGAATTGATATAATACATCGGGTTTACAATCAGCGTTTGTGCCTACATCTAAAATTAACCCAAAGGTACCATCTTCTTTAGGTAAAATGGATGTAATACAAGGGCGAATAACCCCTGGAACAGCTTTTACTGTAAACATAGAACCAACAAGCATTGCACCTGTATTACCGGCGCTAATAAAAGCATCTAGCTGACCTTCTTTTAATAATTTAAAACCTAAATTAATGCTGCTATTTGGTTTTTGAGAAAATGCTTTAGTAGGATGCTCGCCCATTTCTATCACCTCTGTAGTATGCACGTAGTCAAACCCATTTGGATCAACACCTTTTTTCTTAAAATACTCTTGAGCATTATTACTATCACCTATCAAAACTACTTTAGCATTTTTAGGAAGTTCATTAAAGGCTAAAATAGCACCTTCTAAACAATTGTTTGGAGCAAAATCACCACCCGAAATATCAAATCCAATTTTCATAATTATTTATTCGAAAAACTAATTTTAAAGAAGTACAATAATACAATTTTATATGCTTAAAATCACCTGAAAAGGCGTTGATTTATTAATATTTTAATTGTTGACGAACGCATTGATTCTTTAACCTTGGCCAATCACCCCTCTACGTAATAACTTAAATAAAAGAAATTTATCTAAGAATACTGTAAATTACTGGTTTTCAAGCCAAACTTAGTACTTTAATAACAAAATGCCTTCATAAAAGGCAAGGCGCATTACCAAAATAATGGTGTAATTTACACTTGTAATTAAACTCAAAAAGCAGGTAATATTACCTGCTTTTTTAAAAATATAAAAGAATTACATTATGCTTTTTCCATTACTACTTTACCTTTATAGTAAAGTTTACCTTCAAACCAATGAGCACGGTGCATTAAATGCGCCTCGCCTGTTGTTGAATCTTTTGAAATTGTCATAGACGGTGCTTTGTATGTTGCACGACGTGAGTCTCTACGTGAACGGGATAGTTTTCGTTTTGGATTTGGCATGATTTCTAAATTAATTTTTATTAAACTTTTTTATTTTATTCAATTGGTCCCATAAAGGGTTGTTATTATTTTCCGATTCCGTTTCATCCGAATCAGAGGTTAATTTATCTAGTTTATCCCTTGTTTCAAAATCACACTCAAACTCTTCTTCATCAAGTTCGCATGGTACACGGCGCGCGGGAATAGCTAAAATAATGTATTCATATAAATAGTGTGAAATATCAAACTCTTCACATCCTTCTTCAATAACTAAAATTTCGTCGTTGCTCTCTTCTGGATTTCCAAATTTTATTACTAAATTATCTTCTCCTTCAATAGGAAAATCAAATTCTTTCAAACATCTGTCACAATCAACCTTCACAGTACCTTCAAATTTAAAATTCATTTGTAATAAATGATTTTGTTTTGTTAAGGTAGCTGTAATGTTTACAGTGCCACTTTGTATTTCACTATTTTCAATCTTTCTAAAGAACGTATCGCTTACTTCAAATTCAAATTCGTGTAAACCAATAGGTAAGCCTCCAAATTGTATTATGTACTCGCTCTTGCCCATATCCTCTTTTTAAAAAGGACTGCAAATATAGGTTTTTTGTTTGATATACAAAATTTATTAACATTTTGCATCGCAAGTGCCCATTTTTGCTTGTTTCGAAAAACAGAAAAGCCGTTTTGGGATTAGCAAAACGGCTTTTTTAAAGTTTTAAAAACTATTATTTATGAGTTTTTTCGCTGCTAACAGTTAATTTTTTACGTCCCTTAGCACGTCTAGATGCTAGAACACGACGGCCATTTGCTGATGCCATACGCTCTTTAAATCCGTGTTTGTTTTTTCTCTTACGCTGCGATGGTTGAAAAGTCCTTTTCATGATATTAAATATTTAATGTTAATTATACTTTTAAAAATGGATTGCAAATATAGAGGTAATTTTTATTCTGACAAACTTTATTTGAAATTTAACCGTTTTTAAACTTCTTTATTACAATTTAATGACAAGCAAGCGCTATAAACCCTTAATTTTGTGTTTTTTATGGCAAAACGCAGAGGGGCTGGCCCAACAACTACCGATACAGACGAATTACCTAAGGCTAAACTTAGTTTAGCCAACTTCAAGAAATCATTACGTTTATTCGGATACTTAGGCAAACACAAATGGAAATTCATTCTTGGCATGATTTTTTTAGTGGGAAGTGCTGGAGTAGGCTTAGTGTTTCCATTAAAATCGGGAGAAATGTTTGGCTATTTAGGCGAAAGTGTAAAGTCTCCCGATCAAGTTCGTGGCGAATTAATAAGCGTTGGATTAATTCTACTGGTTATTTTGTTAGTACAAGCAGCCTTTTCGTTTGGTAGGGTGTATTTATTTGCGCAGGTTACCGAAAATATTTTAAAAGAAGTAAGAAAAGATACCTTTAAGCGTTTAATACAAATGCCCATGAGTTTTTTTTCAAAAAACCAAGTGGCTGAATTAAGTAGCAGAATGGCAACCGATATTGGTGTTATATCTGATGCATTTACAATAAATATTGCAGAGTTTATTCGCCAAAGTATTGTTGGTATAGGCGGACTAATACTTTTAATTTATACCACCGAATGGACGATTGCAAAATGGTTCTTAATAATTATTCCACCATTAACGGCGGCGGCTATCCTATTTTCAAAGAGAATTCGAAAATTTTCAAAATCATATCAGGAAAAAATTGCAGAATCGAATGTAATTGTTGGCGAAGCCTTAACCGGAATTACCAACGTAAAAACATTTACTAACGAAAATTATGAAGTAGCTAAACACGAAAAAATTTCTGACAGCATCCGTGAGTTTGGTTTAAAATATGGTATTTTCAGAGGTTTGTTCTTTTCATTTGTTATGGTTTTTGTATTTGGCTCTATCTTTTTTATTTTATGGCAAATGCTTTTTGCATTAAAAGTAGATCATACAATAACACCACAAGCCTTTGGTACATTTATGATGTTATCATTATTTGTAGCCGGCTCACTTGGCGGATTGCCTGAGCAGATAGCCTCTATTCAACGTGCTTTAGGAGCAACCGACAGAGTGTTTGAATTAATTGATGGTGAAATAGAGAATATAGAATTATTAAAAGAAAACACACCCGTTAAACAAACAAAAGGTGAAATTGAATTTAGTTCGGTTTCATTTAATTATCCATCGCGGCCAGATTTTAAAGTGCTACAAGATATTTCTTTTAAAGCAGAAGCCGGACAAACCGTTGCCCTTGTTGGCTCAAGTGGCTCGGGTAAAACAACAATAGCATCGTTAGTGCTTCGTTTTTACGACCCAATAAATGGCAGCATTTTAATTGATGGAATTGATTCGAGAACTATTTCGTTAACTGAATTAAGAAAACAAATTGCCTTAGTGCCACAAGATGTAATATTATTTGCAGGAACCATAAGAGATAACATTGCGTATGGAAAACCAAACGCCACTGATTTTGAAATTGAGGAAGCTGCGCGAAAAGCAAATGCTTATGATTTTGTTATTTCATTTCCTGATCAGTTTAACACCTTAGTTGGCGAAAGAGGAATTCAACTTTCGGGTGGACAAAGACAACGTATTGCTATTGCAAGAGCGGTTTTAAAAAACCCAAGTATTTTAATTTTAGATGAAGCCACAAGTAGCTTGGATAGTGAAAGCGAACATTTGGTTCAAGAGGCGCTTGATAAATTAATGGTGGGGCGCACAAGCATTGTAATTGCACATAGATTATCAACGATTAGAAATGCTGATAAAATTGTTGTTCTTCAAAATGGTTTAGTGCAGGAGATTGGACCGCATCAACAATTGATCTTAAACGAAAACGGCTTGTACTACAAACTTAACAAAATGCAATTCGAATTAAATTAAATCAACCGATTCGATCTTTTCGTTCACAACAGTAAAGAATTTTGTTTTAATTGTTCGTCTTTTTTCGATATAGTTCTTATAATCTAACGTTGAATTTTTTCGGTTAGTAATAACCTCATTAAAATTTCCGTTCAAAGCAATTAATAACTCAGATGCCTCGCGAACCGCAAACTGTCCGCCTTGTGATGCCGTTAAGTAATCTACCAGATTATTTTTAATACAATAATTTGCAAATAAAGGATTTGCTTTTTGATTCACTAATATTCTTACTCCACAAACCTCAGCCATAGAAAGATCTAAAACATCGTCAAAAAAATAAGCAACCTCACTTGGCTTTATTTTTTCTTTTTCGCATATAAAATTTAAGGCATTTATTTTGGTGGCAACTTTAAAGAAAGAATAATCATAACATTCGCGTTTACAAAAGTAAAAAGCAGTTTCGTTTTTTTCGCCGCTAATAACAGCTGTTAAAGGCATTTGATTGTTTTTCATAAAATGAGAATATCGCAACAAATTGGTCCCCATACTATCTACCTCACTAAAATTACTACTGCCGTTAGCTACCTTTTCTCCGTTATTAAAAACGCCATCCCAATCAAAAATAAAAGCTTTAATGTGAGTTAATTTGCTTTTTATCTCATTAATGGGCGTAACAAATTTGCCACCTAAATACGAATATGAATTTTCGATTTCCTTCATAAAAAAAGCCCTAATTAAAGGGCTTAATTATTATTTTATTATGATTTTAAGTCCTGAATATCAAGCATTCCAACTGGCTTGCCATTATCAGTAACCACAATGGTATCAACATTTGTCTTTTTAAACAAATTATTTGCTTCATTTAATAGCACGTTCCCATCAATAGTAATTGGTTCGCGGTATTCTAAATCACTTAATTTTTTAGTTAAAATATCTCTTCCTTTTTCCCCTAATAATTTACGTAGGCTACCATCGGTAAATACACCTTTTATGCTGCCATCTTTTTTAACAACAGTTATTGCACCAAAATTATACTCGGTTAATTTTATGATTGCGTCCGTAATATTAGTGTCCTCAGAAACCACAGGATTTACTCCATTTATTGCCTCTTTAACCTTAACCATCATTAAACGCGTATCCATTATAAATTGGTCGGTTCCAACTGTTGTAAAGTTGTTTTCGGTTAATTGTTTTAATATTTTTAATGGTACTGTTATTGTGTGTACACCAATATTAATTGCATTTCTAACATGTTCAACCGTTCTTACAGAAGAGAACATGATTTTTGTGTCGTAGCCGTAAATTTCAACTGCATCAACACACTGTTCTACTAAAGCTAATGCATCGTGCCCTTGATCTTGTAAACGACCAACTAAAGGGCAAACATAAGTTGCACCAGCTTGCATAGCCATATAAGCCTGTTGTAATGTATAAACTAAATGCACATTAACTAATAATCCTTTATCACGTAGCATTTTGCAGGCACGAACTCCTTCTAAAGAAACCGGAATCTTAAATACTGTTTTCTTAGGGTCTAAACCTAACTTTATTTGACGCTCTGCTTCTGCTAAAACCTCTTCTGCAGTATTTCCTAAAGCTTCTATTTGAAGTATAGGAACAATTTTACTAAGTTTTACAATCGTACCATCAATATCTGTAATCCCCTCTTTTTGCATAAAAGTAGGAGTAGTAGTTAATCCGTTTAAGAAGCCTAATTTAAAACCTTCTTCAATTTCTTTTAAGTTGGCTGAATCTAAGTATAATTCCATGTTATAATATTAAATTAAAGTGTAAAGAAACTAAAAAAAATTGGATTTTATAGCATAGGTTACAAATAAAAAAGCCCTACTCCAGTTGTTCTGAAGCAGGGCATTAAAGAAAAATTAAATCTTTATTTTACTATTAATTTTTTAGTAACGGTCCCATTTGCCATTTTTACTTGCGCAAAATAAACACCCGAACTTAAATCAGTAATATTTAATTCTATTTTGTTTTTTCCTTCTGAAATAACTACTGGTTGCTCTGAAACAACAGCTCCAAGAGCATTATAAATAATCACTTTGGCATCTGATGCTTTTTGAGAATTTACTTTTATTACCATTACATCTGATGCAGGATTTGGAAAAATCTCAAAAGAAGATAAGGCATTATTATTTAACTCAGAAACTCCTGCAGGCGCATTGTATTTAATGCTAAATTGTACAGAATCACTTACGTTTGCAACATTATAAACTGTATACTTTACATAGCTATAACCAACAGCAGTAGCTTCATCTAAATCTGCAGTTAAAATATTGTACGACCCTTGAAGCTCTGAGGCACTTTGTCCTGCAGTTAAGGTTAATGATTGTAATGATAACGTAATGTTACTACCAAAACATTGGCCTCCAAAACAAAAATGCGCGTCGGCCATTGTTGTTGTTGATGCTACAGTGTTAAGAACAATATCATAACGCTTAACATGATAAGATTTTGTAGTAGCACTAGTGTTTTTCACATCAACGTCGTGGCTTGTTTGTGCTGTAGGCGTTGTTACACCCGAAATAATAGCATTTGGAGACAATACAACAGGCGAAGCTGTATTTGTTATATTGGTTAACAGCAGGCTTGATTGAGAAAAACCTTTTAAACAAAAAAGGGAAATTAAAATAAGTAAAGATTTTTTCATTTTTTAAAATTTAAAAAGCCTTACCAAATAAATTGGTAAGGCTTTAGATTAATACTAATATTATTTAGTAACAGTTAATTTTTTAACCATTGAACCATTGTTTGATTCAACCATTACATTATATAAACCGCTAGCAAAATCTTTAGCGTCTATTTGAAGTGTATTAACACCCACAGTTAATTCAACTTGTTTGCTATAAACAATTTGACCTAATGTATTCATTACAATAACATTTGCGTTACCTGCAACAACTGCATCAATTTTTACATTAGTTTCTCCTTTTGTAGGATTAGGATAAACATCAAAACTTACATTACTAGTAACGTTAGCTTTTATAGAAGTAGCGTTAGCTTGTGCTAAATTGATATTATCAACATACATATTATTTCCATAATCAGAAGTAGCCACAAATTTTACTAAAACTTGTGGAGCATTTGAATAAGAAGTTAATGCAACGTTAACTGTTTTCCATTGTGTAGCACTTGGAACAAACGCTGAAGTAACAGGACTTGCAGAAGTAGCTAAAGCAGTACCTGCTTGGCTAAATACAGTTGACCATGTAGCACCGCAATCTGTAGAAACTTTAACATCTAATTGGTCGTTTTCGTTGTTTGGAACTGCTGTATAAAAAGCATAAGCAACATCAAAAGATAATACTGGAGAAGTAGTTCCTGTTAAATTAGTTGGTGGTAAATATAAATCATCAGCATCACCTGTTACAGAGTTGTTGTAAAAATCATATTTTGAAGCACCTGTGTTAGTACCATAAGCACCAACAGCACCGTTTCTGCTCCAAGTTGGCCCTGCGTTATTGTTAACTAAAGTCCAGTTTGTTGGAGGGAATGTTGCAACTGTAAATGGTTCTACAACCGGAGCTGCAAAATAAACAGGAGAACAAATGAAGTTAGTACTCACAGTATTGTTAGCGAAATTGTTTTCGCCACCGCTAACTGAGCTAATGTTATAAGAATAAGTATGAGCACCAGCAGTTGTAGTTAACATATTAGCAGGAATAGTTGTAGAAGCACCTGGAGCTAAATTACCAGTCCAAACAACGTTAGCACCAATAACTGCATCTAAAGCAGGAGTAACCGTAAATGCAGTAATTGCATTTGAACCATTATTTTTTACAGTAACTGTAGGAATTAAAGTTGTAGAACAAACTACAGCTCCAACGTTTGCAGAAATTGCTTTTGCATCGTTTGTTAAACCAACAGTGTTTGATAAAGCAGCTTGTTGTACTTTTTTGTTACCATCATCTTGAATAAAACCAACAAAAGCTACTTCAGATTTATCTCTGATGTATGAAGGTAATACGCAATTGATTGTGAAAGTTTGATTTTGACCTGTAGTCCAACCAGATACCATTGAAGTACCCATGCTAGTTGTTACAGTTCCTGATTGTGTTGTTGGAAATGATTTTACAGCCACATCTTCAAAATCCTTCTCACCATTTGTACCTGGTGCAGTAGCAAAATGAATGTGTCTTTCAATCATAACTAAACGGAAAACTAATGCACCAGTAGCAGTATAGTTTGCACTAGCAGTAATGTTTACTGTTAAAGTTACTGATGAAAATGTAGGATCCCAAGCACGATTCATAGCGATTGAGAATGGTGAAGTAAATGAAGATGCAGCATTAAACAATGTAGCATTACCATAACCAGCATGATCATTAGCAGCACCGCCACCAACTACAGACCATAAGTGATTACCATCAATTCTTGCTTGAGGAGCAGAGTTGATACCACTAGTTGGAGTATCGGTATTTGTCCAAGCTGACATGTAACCATATCCTGCAGGAGAAGCACCATAACGCCATTGAATTTCAGATTGATTAGTTTTCCATAATGACCAAGTATTTGTTGGTGCAGATGGAATTGGCACTTGCCATTTAATAGCCACAACTTTTGTTGGGTTTGCAGCCAAATTTACATTTAAACCTGGGTTAGTAGCTGCACAAGGTGGACAGTTTTCACCAGTAAACTCTTCGAATAATGATAAACGTGGTGTCTGCGCAACTGCAGCCATACCAGCCATCACTAAACCTAAGGTTAATAGATTTTTTTTCATGTGATTAGTTTTTAAATTGATTTAGTTTTTAATAGTTAAGCAAATATAATCATCACATATCAATATATCAATGGTTATTTTGTTAAATTAAAACTAATCTAAATTAGTCAAAACACACTGAAAATTAACCTATTATCCTTATAGTAAAGTGTTAATAATTCATTTTAAAAAATCTAAAATAAAAAAGCCGGATTTAGATTAAAGCCGGCTTTTAAAACTTAATATAATTTTAAAGTGTTATTTTACGATTATCAATTTTTTGCTTTGAGTTTTTGAATCTGATTCATAAATAACACTATACATTCCTGTAGAAAAACTATTACAATCTAAAAGAATTGAATTTGAGCCACTATTTAATTTATAATTTGCGCTAGAAACAATTTGACCAATTGAGTTAATAACCTTTAATTTGATTATTGATGGATTAACCGCACTAATTAAAAAAGTAGTGTTGTCGCTTGCAGGATTTGGAAATAGATTAATAGAAATCTCAGAATTTACTTCGTGATTTTTTACTCCTAAAGGTTGATTGTATCCCATAAAAAAAGCTAAAGTGTCGTTTGGATTTGCAACATTAAAAACTTTATACTTTACCACATAATTGCCTGTTGACGAACCTTCTTCAAGATCGATTGAAAACGGTTGATTATTATCAACAGAATTATCTGCGTTTGGAAACACTGAGCTAGTTTGCCCTGAGCCTAATAAAATAGTATAATCACTAGAGCCGGGTGTACTTACAGGTGGTGTAAAACAATTATTACCAAAACAGAAATAGGTTGTTGGTGCATTTGCAACTAAACTTAAATCCAATACAGGTAATTGTGAAACAATTGTTCGCGTAACATTAAAGGTTTGCGTAAAAGCGGCATTGTTTTTAATTTTAAATTTTGTTATTGTTAATGCGCTTGCCGCAGTTGATTCATAAACAAAATTTCCATTTGTAAGGGTGGCCGTTGGCACAAAATTCACATCGGTTTTATAAAGCGAAAAAGTTTGTGCAACACTTGTAATAGAGATACAAATAGCTAAACAAGAAAAGATATTTTTCATTTAATTTTTTTTAAATTATTTATTAAAATAACAAAAGCTGGCCTAATATGGTCAGCTTTTGTTTTAATGAGCAGTTTCTAATTATTTAGAAATCGTTAATTTTTGAGTTTTTTCTTTATTACCAACCATTACTTTTACAAAGTAAATTCCGTTTTGAAGATTTGCTACATTTAAATCAATATTATGAATTCCTTTTTCTAGTTCTAAAGCGTTTGAATAAACTTCAGATCCTAACATGTTAAACATAGTAACTGTAACATTTTCTTGTTTACTAATTAAAAGCGCAAGAGTTGCTTTATCAGTAGCTGGGTTTGGAAATATATTTGCAGAATATTCTTCAGAAGCATCGTATTTTTTTACGCCTGTTGGAAAACTGCTAACAATAGTTAATGGCCCAGTGTTAGCACTAATTATTTCTTGTTGCGATTCTGTTACAAAAGCAACTAAGTGTAATTTAGAAAGCAATACATTTGTTTTTATTGCGCCACCACTAACTGTTAGGGGGTATTGCGCTGGAATAGTATAAGTATATGTCTTTGCAAAAGTAAATCCAGTTGTGGTTGTTGGGATTACATCACCCCATTGACCCGTAATTAAATCGCGCAACACTTTATTATGTTGGTATTGTGAACCCACCATCATTGCAGGATACCAAGTAGCCCCAGAGGTTTGAGGTCCTAAAATGCTATCTTGAATTAATGCTAAATTAAAATAATTGGTAGCATTTACACTGTTACCTGTATAATAAACTTCTGCGTTAACAGTTAATATATTA
>Ga0066439_1000514_pt1 | contig 11780 bp, 11 predicted proteins | sample LakWasMet57_HOW8_2_FD_59527 | JGI IMG/M metagenome (GOLD analysis project Ga0066439, IMG submission 59527) | Freshwater sediment methanotrophic microbial communities from Lake Washington under simulated oxygen tension - Sediment Metagenome 57_HOW8 | ecosystem: Environmental > Aquatic >...
TTCTGTACCATAATCCATAAATCTTGGCTCTTTTGATGAAGTAACAAAAGTAGCAGTACCACTAACAACAGGATGGTATTCAGAATTAATAACCGACACTGAAGGTGTTGTAGAAATTCCTAAAACTTTATCAGGAGAACAAGTATAATTTCTTACTAAAGGATTTTCAGCAGTAATTGTATAAGTATACGGAACGTCGCCTACAGTGTAACCTCTAAATGAACCATCATAATTTACTACTGCTAACGACCAGTTAACCGCAGTTAAAGCTGTTGGAGCTAACTGTGCAGTGTTTGCTAAAGTTTTGTTTAGTGTTCCTAACCAAACCATTTTTTTAGATGGATCTGCAATATTGGTAAATTTAAAATACCCATCAATACTCCACTTTAATTTGGTAGTTGCAGGCGTTTGGTTTGCCGCTGTAGCTAAATTTTTAATTCTAGATGCTCCAACAGTTGTTGAAACCGAATCATCAATTAACCAGCCATCAACGGTATAATTATTTAAAGTGATATTTCCATTAAATCCGTAATCACGGTAGTAGTTTGAGTTAATATCCGTAAATGAATAAGTCATTACAATATTACCACTACGCACCTTACCATCTAAACATTTAGTATTATTAAAAGTAATTGATGCAGATTGAGGAGTAGATGTATTGTTTATTACAGTTATTGTTCCAGCAGAACCTGGAGCAGGAGAAACAAATTTAGGGTATTGATTTTCGCCTAAAAAACCGCAAATCATGTCAATATCTGTAATTGCAGTATTTGCAAAAGAAGCATCTATAGCTGTTTGAAATTCAGTATCGGCAACAGGAGCCTCAGTTACTTTTTTATTGCAGCTAGTTAGAAAAACCGAAGTAGCTACTAAAATTGAAAAACCTAATGTAATTTTTTTCATTTTGATAAATAGTTTTGAAATAATTTGTTGCAATTTAGCAAAAATATTCGAACCAACAAAATATGTTAAAAAAATGCTAGTTTTCCCAAATTGTAAAATAAATCTAGGTCTAAATATCACCAAAAAAAGACTAGATGGTTTTCATGATATTGAAACCGTTTTTCATCCCATCAATTGGTGCGATGCCCTAGAAGTTATTGAAGTTAAAGGCCAAGCAGAAAGCTTTGTTTTTTCTGAAAGTGGCTTGTTAATTAGTGGCAAAAAAGAAGATAATTTAATTTATAAGGCATGGAAACTAATAACCGAAATAAAGTCAATTCCTCCTATAAAAGTACACTTGCATAAAAACCTGCCAATGGGCGCCGGTTTAGGTGGAGGAAGCGCCGATGCTGCATTTTTTATAAATTTGGTAGACAAAAAGTTTGATTTAGGCCTTTCTTATCCTCAAAAAAGTGAAATAGCTTCTAAATTAGGCAGCGATTGTAGTTTTTTTATTAATAACCAGCCTGTTTTAGCAATTGGAAAAGGAAATGAGTTTTCTCCTATAAAAATTAACCTTTCTAATTATTACCTATTATTAGTTTATCCTAATATTCATAGCAATACAAAAGATGCTTACAACGGCATTATTCCAAAAACGCCTGTAGTTGACCTTCGAACTATTATAGAAAACCAACCCATATCCGAATGGAAAAAAAATCTAATTAATGATTTTGAAGAAACCGTGTTTATAAAGTATCCCGAAATAAGCGCATTAAAAGATTCGTTTTACGAAAACGGTGCTTTATATGCCTGCATGAGCGGCAGCGGTAGCAGCGTTTTTGGTATATTTGACAAAAAACCAGCCTTAACATTTAACCCTAGCTACCAATTTTATTTACAAACACCTGCATCAAAAATTTTGTAAATCTTAAAAAACTTTTTTTCTTTGCTCTCGGATAAATGAAATTTAATTTTCAAATAAAACGTAAGTGTAAATGGCTGCCAAGCCATTAATCTATTATTTGAGAGCTACGGTCTCTCGTACACCCGAAATTAAATTTATCAATCACCTAATTAAAAATTAAACGATATGTTACTTGTATTAAAATTTGGCGGCACAAGTGTTGGTTCTGCGCAAAGAATAAAAGATCTTGTAAAATTAACAGTAAACGATACACCTAAAATTGTTGTATTAAGCGCTATGAGCGGCACAACAAATGCATTGGTTGAAATTTGTAACGCGTTGTATAATAAAAATATTCAACAGGCAACTGAGCATATTTTAAACTTAAAACAAAAATACGCTACCGTTATAAATGAACTTTTTGCAAAAGAAACAACATTAAATAAAGCTAAAAATTTAATTGAAAATCACTTTGCCTATATCACCGCATTTACGTTAGATATGTTTACAGCAAATGAAGAAAAAGCAATTTTAGCGCAAGGTGAATTATTAAGCACAGCCCTATTCCACTACTATCTAGAAGAAATTAATGTTAATTCGGTTTTATTGCCTGCACTTAATTTTATGAGAATTGATGAAGATGATGAACCTAATTTGCCCTATATAGAAAAATATATTTTTGAAGAGATTAACAAACATAAAAATTCAAAATTATTTATCACACAAGGTTATATTTGCAGAAATGCATTTGGCGAAATTGATAATTTAAAACGTGGTGGCAGTGATTATACAGCCTCTATTATTGGTGCTGCAATTAAAAGTCCTGAGGTGCAAATTTGGACAGATATTGATGGGATGCATAATAATGACCCTCGTATTGTAAATAAAACACACCCAATTGATGAGTTAAGTTTTGATGAGGCAGCTGAGTTAGCCTATTTTGGCGCAAAAATTTTACACCCAACCTGTATCTTACCGGCACAAAAACGAAGCATTCCGGTGCGTTTAAAAAACACCTTACAACCCGAAGCAAAAGGCACCTTAATTGCCAATTTAAATACAAAAGAGGGCATAAAAGCTGTAGCAGCTAAAGATGGCATTACAGCAATTAATATTAAAAGCGACCGAATGCTTTTAGCACATGGTTTTTTACGCGCCGTATTCGAAATATTTGAACGTTACAAAACACCCATAGATATGATTACAACCTCTGAAGTAGCTGTTTCGTTAACGATTGATAACTCAAAAAATTTAAAAGAAATTTTAAAGGACCTTAAAGAAATTGCACAGGTTGAAATTGATGAAAATCAAACCATTATCTGTATTGTTGGTCAATTACCAAAAGATAAACCTGGTTATGCCAATAAAGTGTTAGAGGCATTAAAAAACATTCCTCTAAGAATGGTTTCATATGGTGGAAGTGCTAATAACATTTCTGTACTAATAAATGGAAATTTAAAAAATGATGCTCTTCAAGCGTTAAATAAAGGATTATTTAATTATAATTAATAAAGCATGTTTACACAAAAACATATAAGCCACTTTGCAAGTATTGAAACACCTTTTTATTTCTACGATTTAGAGTTATTAAAAAACACCTTACAGCAAATAAAAAAAGCGGCACCCGAAAATTACCATATTCATTACGCCCTAAAGGCAAATGCACACCCTACCCTTTTAAAAATAATACAAAATGCAGGTTTAGGGGCAGATTGTGTAAGTGGAAACGAAGTGAAAAGAGCTTTAGAGTGTGGTTTTAATAATACAGATATAGCCTTTGCAGGAGTTGGTAAAAGCGATAAAGAAATAAATTTTGCATTAGATAATGCCATCTTTTGTTTTAATGTAGAAAGTGTTCACGAATTAAAAGTAATTGACCAATTAGCAAAAAACAAATCTACTAAAGCCAATATCGCCTTGCGTATCAATCCAAATGTTGATGCCCATACACACAAATACATTACTACCGGTTTAGAAGAAAATAAATTCGGCATCAATCCCTACGAATTTGATTCGGTACTTGAGGTTTTAAAAACCTTAGAAAATTTAAATTTTACAGGTTTGCACTTTCATATTGGATCACAAATACTAGACCTAAACCCTTTTAAAAATTTATGCACCCGTGCAAACGAGATAAATAAATGGTTTATTCAAAAAGGATTTTTATTACCGCATATTAATTTAGGTGGCGGCTTAGGGATAGATTACCATCAACCCGAAAAGCATGCCATTGCTAATTTTGAAGACTACTTTGCTATTTTTAAACAGTTGCTAGAATTACATCCTTCGCAAAGCATTCACTTCGAATTAGGGCGGTCGGTAATTGCTCCTTGCGGAAGTTTGATTTCGCGCGTTTTGTATATTAAAAATGGCATAAATACAAATTTCGCAATATTAGATGCGGGTATGACAGAATTGATAAGACCAGCGTTGTATCAAGCCTATCATAAAATCGAAAACATCTCACAATTAAATTCACCCAACACAACAAAATACGATGTAGTTGGTCCAATTTGCGAAAGCAGTGATTGTTTTGGTAAAGCAGTTGAAATGCCATTAACCGAACGCGGCAATTTAATTGCTATTAGAAGCGCAGGGGCTTATGGTGAGGTAATGAGCAATCATTACAATTTACGCGATCAGGTGCCATCGGTTTTTATGTAAATAATTCTAACTTAAAACAAAATTCAAATCTTTAACGGAATAAAACAAAAAGTTCATTCTGGTTAAACTTCATTTTTAAATTAATATGAATTAAATCATGTACAATTTATTTTGACGGTTTTTTATTTTTTAAATTATAACTATATTTATGTGTTAAATAGTTTAATTGAATTTAAAAATCTCCATATTATTTTTTTTTCTTGTAACCTTAAATCATTTAAGTGCCCAAAAAAGTAAAGCAGAGTACGATTTATTTTTAGGCGACACTATAAATAAAATTGATGAAAACGGTAACAAACAAGGGCGCTGGATTTATTTTGGAAAAGATAGTAAGGGCCTTAAAAACAAACTACTAAAACACAATCAAATAGTAGAAGATGGTTTATTTGTAGACAATTTTAAAAATGGTTTATGGAAATCGTACCATACAAATACCAACAAAATTAAAAGTGAAGTAATTTATAAAAAAGGTGATGCTTATGGTAAAGCAAAAATTTACACCGAAAAAGGAAAATTAAAACAAGAAGGTACTTTAGTTAATAACCATTGGGATGGTAAAATTACTTTTTACAATGATAAAGACGAATCCTTTTCAAAAGATGCAAACGATAATAAAACTTCAGTTTTAATTTTTTCAGGACAAATTACAAAAAACGGTAAACCACTAGAGGACGTTGAAATCATTATAGAAAATTACGACCTCCCCATTGGCAAAGCTCAATCGGCTACTGATGGAAATTTTAATATTAAATTAGATCTTCAATCAGAATATGTAATTTATTTTATTAAAAAAGGATTTTTAAAAAATTCAATTTTAATATCTACCAAAACAACTAACATAAGCGACCCAATGGTTTATAGCTTAAATAATTGGAAAGTATCTTTAAGCGATAATTTTGCTACCGGAGCTACAAAGGATGTTTTTGGTTTTATCATTAACAAACCATCCAACAAAATTTATTTTAATAAAAAGAAAAAAGAATTTTGCGCTGATGGTTCTTACGAACATTTATTTAAAAAGCAATTAAATGAAATAAGTTCTACTACTCAACTATTGGTGGCTTCTACAATGGAAACCAACAAAAAATTAGAGATTGATAATTTAAGAATGCAATCTGAAAATAAGCTCAAAGAAATTGAAATGCTTAAAAAAGAACAAGATCTTCAACAAGCTTTAATTAAAGAAAAAGAAAATGAGTTGCTAGCCAAAAAATTAGAAGCAGAAAAAAAAGCAAATGAACTTACATTTTTTGAACAGGAGAAAAAAATAAAAGGCTTGTTGTTCATGGAAAAAGAAAAAGAAATTCTTGAAAAACAATTAGAAGCAGAAAAACGTGCCAGAGAAATAGAAAATTTAAAGATTATTACTCGCCAACAACAAATGGAAGGCATTTTGCAAGAAAAACAATTAAAGAGTGCTAAAGAAACAGTTTTTAAAGAAAAGTACTTGGCCGAAATGTCTCAAAAAGAATTAACGGTTGCCAATAAAGAAAAAAAAATAAAGGAAAAGGAAATTGCAGAGGGTAAAAGGGTTTTTAATTATTTATTAAGCGGTTTTTTAATCATCGCATTATTCTCTTTCTTTTTAATTAGAAACATAAGGCAAAAGAAAAAAGCCAATGCCTTGCTAGCGATGCAAGCCGTTGAAATTAATTTGCAAAAAGCTGAGTTGGAAGAAAAAAGCCGGTTAATTGAAGAAAAAAATCAAGAAACCTTGCAAAGCATTATATATGCCAAACGTATTCAAAATGCAATTTTACCACCGGCATCAGAAATTGATCCTTACTTAAAAGATTATTTTATTTTTTATAAATCAAAAGATATTGTTAGTGGCGATTTTTATTTTTTCTCAGATAAATATGCTAAGGATTTAAATAAAGTAATTTTTGCAGCGGTTGATTGCACAGGCCATGGCGTGCCGGGTGCGTTTATGAGTATGATTGGCACCGAAAAATTAAAAGATGCCATTGATGCATCTGATAAACCCGGGGAAATTTTAAAAGAGCTAAATCTAGGCGTAAAAGGCGCTCTTCGCCAATCGGGTGATAATTTAAATGCTACTCGTGATGGAATGGATTTATCGCTTTGCGCCATTCCAATTATTAAACCAAGTGATAAAACAGTAACCATAGAATATTCGGGAGCAAACCGACCGTTATGGGTAGTAAATAATAACAAAGAATTAACCGAATACAAAGCCACAAAATGCTCAATTGGTGGTTTAACCGCAGACAATCAACTGTTTCAAAATCATGAAATTGAGTTGCAAAAAGGCGAAACCTTCTATTTATTTAGTGATGGTTTTGCCGATCAATTTGGTGGCGAAAATTCGAAAAAATTAATGACCAAAAATTTTAAAGAAATTTTAGTTTCTATAAATGATAAAAGTTTAAAAGACCAAAAAAAATATCTGGCCGATTTTTTTGAGAGCTGGAAAGGACAAAATGAACAAATAGATGATATTTTAGTAATTGGTGTTAAAGTATAACTCTCCCATTTTTGTTACGTCGAATAAAAAATACTGTCTCTTTGAATTTAGTATCAAGACGTCTAATTCAAGAGTTTATTCTCAATACTTACAATAACGCAACTGACAGAAAGTTTTAAAACACAAGGTCATACAAATGAATATCTGTAACCACCAACCTTACTCTGCCATTTTTATTAGCTTCGGGTGTTAATGGCTTAAACTTTGCATTTTCAACAATATCCTCTACTTTATAAGATTTACGTGAATAAACAGTTTGCGAATAGGTATCGTTTATTGCTTTAATTAAAATAATAATCTCTACATCTCTTTTCTCAAGATCGTTAATCGTTAATCCTAACAAAGGACTCTCTTCATCAACAGGATGAACTATTGTCCAGCTTAGTGGAAGAAAATTTATGCGACTTATCTCAAGTTTCAAATTAAAAAATTCTCGCTTATGAGTTTCAGGATTATTTAAAGTAATAGTTAACATTGCCTCAGATTCTATTAACTCATATTGTTTTTTGTTTGCAATTCTAAACATAATACCTTTACCATTTTTGTAAGGCGATATAAGTAAATTATTACTGTATAATAAATGAGCTTTTGGCCTCGAGAAACGACCATACAAAACACCTGTTGCTAAAGCAAAACTTAATAATCCAAGTAACGACTCAACGGCCGCCGCAATGCTGGCAGCATTACCAATTGGATATATATGACCGTAACCTAAAGTGGTAATTGTTTGCGCACTAAAGAAAAACAAATTAATAAATTGTTGCGCTGATGTTACCGCATCCAAACCACCAAAATTTTGTGGTCCAACAAAAAAATAAATACCTGCAAAAATTAAATTTATTGTTACATAACCTGCTAATATGACAAAAATCAGATTTAACATAGATGTGGTAATAAGCCAGTGATAAATATCCAGATTTTTAATACCCATACCTGCGCGATGCACGTTAACATTGCCCTCGCCATCGAGGAATCGTACACGATTCGTATAATTCTTAGATCCAAAGCCAAGCTCAAGCGCTTGTTTATTTTTGTTATTAAAAATTGCCATTAACTAATTATAGTAAGTAAATTTGTAAAATGAAAGGTAAATTTAATTATTATTGGTTACTAATTTTAATTCCGGTTATTTTTATTGCTTGGTATTTATTTAGAGAGAAGCAAGATAAACCCCTTACTTATTTGGCTTATTTTGGACCAAAGCACGCCTTAAAAGTAAATGATACCACCTACCATTACATTCCAGACTTTGAGTTTACCAACCAGTTTAACGAAAAAGTAACACAAGCAACTCTAAAAAATAAAATTTACGTAACAGAGTATTTTTTTACCACTTGCCAAAGTATTTGCCCGGTTATGAATACCAATTTAGAACGTGTTTATGCCGAGTTTAAAGATAATTCAGACTTTATGATTGTATCTCATACCGTTGACCCGGAAATGGACAGTGTACCGGTATTGATGGAGTATGCAAAAAAACATGGCGTTGTTAGCAAAAAATGGCTTTTTTTAACCGGAGAAAAACCTAAACTTTATGATATTGCAAGAAAAGGATATTTATTAAATGCTGAAGAAGGAACAGGCGATGCTGACGATTTTATTCATACCCAAAACTTTGCATTAATTGATAAAGAAAAACACATTAGAGGTTTTTATGACGGCACAGATAGTCTTGAAATTAACCGCCTGATACAAGATGTAAAATTATTAATAAAAGAATATGACTATAAAGAACGCACTGCTCATTAGTTTTTTGTTTTTATCTTTTATCGTAAAAACTCAAACCGTTAGCCATGTTTATAAAATAAACGAACTGCTAAACAGAATAAATACGCCGGGCGAAACTTATGTAATTAATTTTTGGGCTACCTGGTGCAAGCCTTGTGTTGCAGAATTACCATCGTTTGATAGCTTATCAAAGATCTCGAATGTGAAAATTTTATTAGTGAGTTTAGATTTTAAAGAAGATATTGAAAAAAAAGTAAATCCGTTTTTAGCAAAAAATAATATTAAACTAGAGTGTGTTGTTTTGGATGAAATTAATGGAAACGATTTTATTGACAAAGTGGATAAAAGCTGGACTGGTGCTATACCCGCCACATTATTTAAAAACAACAACCATAAAATTTTTATTGAGAAAAAAATGCACCTTTCTGAATTACAAAAACAATTAGAAAATCTTGAAAGAAAGTAGCCACGAATTTCACAAATTAGCACTAAATTATTTCTAATCAACTAATTTGAATTAGTGAGAATTTATTATTTCATGGATAAATTATCCGTGAAATAAGGATAAATAAACGAACTTTTCAATAAATCATAATTTGTGAAAATCAGTGAAATTAGTGGCTTCTTTTAGCCACAACGGAAAAAACTGCGTGATAAATAATTTCAAGTAAAAATTCCTTCTAAAGTCGCCAAGGTAAAACTAAATATCCAACAACTTAAAGGCTTCGTCTCTTGTTTCGGTTACTTTAAACAAAGTATTTAGTTTAGTAATTAAAATAAGCTCGTTTATTTTTTTGTTCATATTAAACAAAACAGCTTCGCCACCGGCAACGCGCGCCTTTGTTAATAATTGAATAAGGGTGTTTAATCCGCTGCTATTCATGTAAATTAATTTTTCCATATCTATGGCCCACTTAATACATCCTTCAGATACTAATTCATCTACTTTTTCCAGCAACGGAGCAGCTTGTCCTTTTTCTATTAAATTACCACCAATTGTAATAATTGCGTGATTCTCTTTTTTTTCTATTGTAAAATCAAAAACCATACTTATTATTTTTTTAAATGTTCACAAACACCCTTCTCTTTAAGATCTCTGCACTTTGCAAAAAAATTGAGCGAATGATTAACAACATCAAAATTCAGCATTTGCTCTGCCGATTTTTGTATTTGTTGTATTCTAGGATCACAAAACTCAAATACCTTACCGCAATCGTTACAAATTAAATGATCGTGTTGTTTGTATTTGTAAGCCTTTTCAAACTGAGCCATGTTTTTTCCGAATTGGTGTTTTATTACCAAACCGGCTCCTAACAAAATTTCAATATTATTATACAAAGTGGCTCTACTAACTCTGTATTTTTTATTCTTCATCATTAGATATAATTGCTCAATATCAAAATGTCCGTCGTGCGAATAAATTTCGTTTAAAATCGCAAAACGTTCCGCTGTTTTGCGGTGCTGTTGCTTTTCTAAGTAGTCCGTTAAAATTTTATTTACAGCGTCTTTAGTCTCTTGGCTCATATCTAAGTTTCTAATTTAAACATAATTTAAATTTAGAACAAATAAAAAAATAAGTCGACTATTTTTAAAATTATATCTCCTAAAAATGCTGTTTCGTCAAGCCTACAAAAAATTAACCCGTATAGAAACATAGACCACTTACTAAATAACATGTGCATAAAGGAAAACGTTAGATTGAAGTGATGTTTCAATTCTATGTTTTAACTGTATTTACCTTTTTAAACTTAACCTATGTGCCTATATGATTAAAACAGTAAGCAGCCAGACATTTTATGTGATATTCAGGATTTTAATTACTTTTATACCCATGCAATACGGCATTTGTTTACTAAGTGTAGTTCCCGGAAGAAAGGAAGCAAGTAACACCAGCGAAATGGTTACCCAACTATTGTTTGGTGAGCATTACAGCGTTTTAGAGCTAACCGAAGGTTGGGTTAAAATTAAGGGAGCGTACGACAATTACGAATGTTGGATAAATATAAAACAACACACTAAAATTTCTGAAGCCACCTTTAATCAAATACAAAAACAAGCTCCTGTTTATTCAAACGAATTAATTCAGGTAATTACCAATAAACAAACCCAAACAAGTTTCCCTTTGTCTATTGGCGCTACCTTGCCTTTTTTAACCAACAAAAATTTAAATTTCGAATCGTTTTCGTTTGGCTTTGACGGACAAACTACTATAGCAAATCAAAAAAAATCTGCTCAGGATATAATTTCTACGGCCTATTTATTAATTAATGCGCCTTATTTATGGGGTGGTAAAAACCCCTTTGGCATTGATTGTAGTGGCTTTACACAATTGGTTTATAAATTAAACGGTTACCAATTACCTCGCGATGCCTCGCAGCAGGTAGAATTAGGGGATCCTTTAAGCTTTGTGGAAGAAGCCGAAGCCGGAGATTTAGCTTTTTTTGATAATGAAGAAGGCAACATCGTACACGTTGGTATTCTTTTAAATAACGAGCAAATTATTCATGCCAGCGGTTCTGTGCGCATTGATAAATTTGATCATTACGGCATTTTTAGTTCTGATACTAAAAAGTATTCACATACATTAAGGGTTATTAAAAAAATACTTTAATTGGTTTTATTGCCACTAATTACACCAATTTCACAAATTAAATCTTAAAACACTTATAATTTAAATTTGAAATTCGTGCATTTTATTGTTTTAAATGACGATAGATTATTAGAACAATTATTTAGTGAATTGTTGTGAGTAATATTAAATAAAAATTAGTGTCATTCGTGACTTTTTTTAGAATTCGTCTTGAATCCTGTGTCCTATATCTTTTATCTACACATTACTTCTTCATATAATAAATACCTTCATGCTCTAAAACCTTTCCATCATCCACTAACTCATTAAAGGCTTTTATCCATGTTTCGTCGTTTACAGAACTCATTTTTTCTTTAAGATCATTTAGCGTCATGGGTTGCGCCTTAATAACATCAACAATCTTAGCTTTTACCTTTTCAAAATCTTTTGGGCGTTTGCTAATACACACATCGCAATGTCCGCAATCGCTAAAATTAAATTCGTTAAAATAAATAAGTAGTTGCACTTGTCTGCAAACCTTA
>Ga0066439_1000515_pt1 | contig 11780 bp, 10 predicted proteins | sample LakWasMet57_HOW8_2_FD_59527 | JGI IMG/M metagenome (GOLD analysis project Ga0066439, IMG submission 59527) | Freshwater sediment methanotrophic microbial communities from Lake Washington under simulated oxygen tension - Sediment Metagenome 57_HOW8 | ecosystem: Environmental > Aquatic >...
ATTTTTAACTTCAATTACTCTGTCAAAACGCGTATCCCCGCACACTTCGTATTTTGTAATATTTATTTGTTTAAGCAATTTACCTGAGGCATCGTCTTGAATAAATAACTTATCAAAACTCGTTAAGGACCTCTTAAATATACCGCCGTACCACTTAAAAAATGGGTGATGTGGTTTAAAAACGGCCGACACCAAATAAGTTGGAATTTTTTGTTTTTGTAATTCAAACAAAAAATTTAACCAAAATTCGTACTTAATAAATATAGACGCTTTTGGCTTTAGAATAGATATAAAATCTGCCGCATTGGTTTTTGTATCTAAAGGCAAATAGCAAATCACATCTGCCCCACTCCAGTCTTTAAAAACTTCATAACCGCTAGGTGAAAAAAAACTTAATACAATTTTGTATCGCGGATATTGTTTTTTAATAGCTTCAATTAAAGGTCTTCCTTGTTCAAACTCACCGTAAGATGCGCAATGCACCCATAAGGTTGGCTCTGCATTTAAAGCCGAAATTTTTTTTGTTAAATGTTCTCTCCAATCTTTTCGGCCATTTACCCATTGCTTTGCCTTTAGTTTATTTAACGATGCTAGTTTAATAACAAGGCCATATAAATGAATAACTAAATTGTAAAAAAACATATTTTATTAATTATAATAAAACTCGCTTGGTTTCTTTTTATACAATGGTAAAATCCATCCAAACCTCAAGCCATACAACATGTCTAAGCGTTTTTTTGTATCCGGTAATCCTGTATCGTAATTTAATTTTCGTATACTTTGGGTAAAGGCCTGGCAACCTTCAATTCCAAAATATAAATTTAAAAGGCGGTTTTCACCTAAATACATATAACCTATAAATTGAGTAATAGAAAACCCAGAACTTAGCCTATCATACCCGTAAACTAAATCACCCTTAACAGCAGCAATTTTTTGTTGAGCATCGTATAACTTTATTTTAGAATGCATATAACCTGCGCCAACATTTACCATAAAACCCGAATTTGGATTTGGCGCCCAAAATTTAAAAATTTTTCCTGCTGTTAAATGAATTCCTAAACCGCGCTCGGTAACACGCAAATCAGCCGGAAACCCTTCGTTATCAATTATTGAACCATCAGAATTTTTTAATTGCGATAAAACATCTTCTTTAACATTTCTACCAAAAAAATAATTTGATTCTAACCCAAATAACCAATTGCGTTTTGTTTTAATCATAAAAGCCCCGCCAACATTCATATTTGGACCAAACCGCTGTGCTAGATCCCCGGCAGGAATATGACCGCCCAAATGGATACTAGCCATTGGAACAAATATTTTGTTTGAATCAATTTGCGAAAAACCAAAAAAACAAATAGAAATAAATGCAATAATTAATTTCATATTGGCCTTAAATTTACTTGTTATATTTAACTAATAAAAGCCAAAAACTAATCTAAAATTTAAACACGAATTACTGTAACTTTTAACCTAAAGCATTAATTCGATTTTTGTAGGTAGTAATTTTGGTATTTTGAGTATCGCTTTCCACCAAACCATCTTTTAAACGCACTATTCTGTGGGCATGCAACGCAATGTCTTCTTCGTGAGTAACCAAAATAATTGTATTTCCTTTATTATGAATTTCCTCAAAAAGCCCCATAATCTCTATAGAGGTTTTGCTATCTAAATTACCTGTTGGCTCATCGGCCAAAATAATTGCCGGATTATTAACTAAAGCCCTTGCAACAGCAACCCGCTGGCGCTGTCCCCCGCTTAATTCATTTGGTTTATGGTTCATTCTGTTTCCTAAACCAACACTTTCTAATACTTCTTTCGCACGTTTTTCTCTGTCTATTTTGCTAAAACCTGCATAAACCAATGGCAGCGCAACATTATCTAAAGTTGTTGCTCTTGGTAATAAATTAAATGTTTGAAAAACAAAACCAATTTCCTTATTCCGTACTTCTGCCAATTCATTATCACTCATTTTGGCAACAGACAAATTATTTAAAATGTACTCACCTTCAGATGGACTATCTAAACAACCAAGCATATTCATTAAAGTTGATTTTCCGCTTCCAGAAGGCCCCATCAAAGCAACATATTCATTCTTGTATATAGTTAAGGATACATCTTTTAGAGCATGTATCGTTTCCTCACCAATTTTATAGGTTTTTCTAATATGATGTATTGAAATAATTTCTTCCACTCCTGTAAAATTAGGTTATTTAAAACCGATTAAAAAACCATTGGTACTAAAATTGATAAAAGATGTAAAACATAAACCTATAGACTAAAATCTAATGACTAATTTCGATTTGTGAGTTTTTATAGACGCATTAAATATTTTTTGGTTCACACCCTAAACTTAAGCAATAAAGAGGCTCAAAAGCTTATTGATAAAGGATTAGTAAAAATAAATGGGATTATTATTACTGAAAACTGTATAATCACAAACGATTCTGAAATAATAGTAAATAATAAAATAGAAAGGCAAAAAAAAGACTATGTGTACCTCTTATTTAATAAACCTGTAGGCTTTGAAAGCACGTTAAATAAAAAAATAGAAAAAAATCTTAATCCATTTTTTGAAAATTTTACAAATTTGGCTATTGCCGGAAGATTGGATAAACAATCAGAAGGCTTATTGTTATTGAGTAACGATGGCAAATGGGTTGAAAATTTGTGTAACCCAAAATATGAAAAAGAAAAAGAATACTTGGTTACTTTAGATAAATTAATCACAGATTCTTTTATCCAAAAATTTGAGAACGGTGTTGCTATAGATGGTTTTGTGACAAAAAAATGTTTTTGCGAAAAAATTACCCATAATACTATTCGGGTAATTTTAACAGAAGGTAAAAACCGTCAAATCCGTAAAATGTGTATTGTTTTGGGATTCAACGTGTTAAAATTAAAAAGAATTCGGATTTCGGATTTTTGTTTAAATAATTTGCAAGTTGGTAATTATGAGTTTACAAAAATTTAACAAATAGATGTTGTAACATTAAATGTTGTAACATATATTTGTACTCATAAAACTAAAACTAAAAAATTATGAAAAAATTATTTACAACTGCAGCTGCCTCTTTTTTATTAATGACTGCTGCAAACGCTCAAACCAACTGGAAAGTTGATGGATCGCACTCAAAATTAGGTTTCGCTGTTACTCACATGATGGTTAGCGAAGTTGAAGGAAAGTTTAAAATTTACGAAGGAAATGTATCTTCAAAATCAGATATGGATTTTACCGATGCAAATATTAATTTTTCGGTAGATGTTAATTCTATTAATACTGAAGACGATAAACGCGATGGTCATTTAAAAAGTCCAGATTTTTTTGACGCTGAAAAATTCCCAAAAATGACTTTCAAAAGCACAAGTATGAAAGCAAATCCAAAAGCTGGTAAAACGGCTTATACATTAACTGGAGATTTAACTATGCACGGTGTTACTAAAAAAGTAACTTTTACTGCAATTGGAGCTTCAAAAGTGGTTAAAGACCCTTATGGAAATTTTAAAAATGGCTTTAAAGTAATTGGGGCTGTTAACCGTAAAGATTTTGGTTTATCATGGAATGCAGCTTTAGAAGCCGGTGGTGTTGCTGTAAGTGAGGAAGTTAAAATTGATTTAAATATTGAATTAAATAAAGCATAATCCTTAAATTTAAGCCTCCGGTAGTTAAGTGCCGGAGGTTTTTTTATGTTATTAGAAGACGAAATACAACAAAAATCTTTCAAATCGCCACAACAAAAATTGGCTGTTAACCTTTTATACACAACTAATTGGTTAAATAATCACTACGAAAAGTTTTTCAAAAATGGTGATTTAACAATACAACAATATAATGTTTTACGCATTTTAAGAGGCCAAAATCCTAAACCTTGCAGTTTAAAATGCATTAAAGAACGCATGCTTGACAGAATGAGTGATACCTCTCGGATTATAGACAAGCTAGTAACTAAAGGGTACGCCATACGAAACGAATGCCCAGATGACAGACGAAGCGTTAATATTCTCATTTCAGAAAAAGGCTTACAGTTATTAAAAGAATTAGATTTTATTGATGAAGCAACCAAAGAAATCTTTAAAAATTTACCAAACTCACAAGTTGAATTATTAAATAGTTTACTTGATGATTTGAGGGGTAAGTAATTCTTTATTCCATTAAAAATCAAATAATTCGTTTGTTTTTTATTCCATTTTTTTTTAATTGAGTAAACCAATAGTTTTTAACTGCCAATGGTCAATTCTATTTATTTAAAAAGCGCGGCATTTCTAAAAAATAGGTTATTTTTGGGTATGATGAAACAATTCATTTTTTCTATTTTATTTTTTGTATCGATTAGCAACTATTTTGCTCAAACAAATTCCAATTGCAATAATCCACAACCTTTTTGTACCGGACAAACTATGCAATTCCCTGCAGGTGTTAATGCAGGTAATGCTCAGGCTGGGCCAAATTACGGTTGCTTAGGCTCTCAGCCAAATCCGGCATGGTTTTATTTTCAAATGGCAACAAATGGTCCTATGTCCATTACCATGTCTGCCGCAAACGATATCGATTTTATCTGTTATGGCCCATTTCCTACATTAGCCGGAAATTGCGGAAATTTAACGGCAGGAAACACTGTAGATTGCAGCTATTCCGGTTCTGCAACTGAAACTTGTGTAATCGCAAATGCTGTGGCAGGTCAGTTTTACTTGTTGTTAATTACTAACTTTTCAAATTCAAATCAACAAATCACTTTCAATCAATCAAATTCAAATACACCAGGGGCTGGGCAAACCAATTGTGGTGTTTTATGCAGCATGACTGTTACTGGTACTAGCTCGTTATGCGCAGGTCAAACTGGTACATTAAGCGTTACAACAGGTACTTCCATACAAAGTGTATTGTGGAGTGGCCCGGGCGGATTTAGCGCTAATACTGCAAATACAAGTATTACAAATATGACCGCAAGCGGTAATTACACTTGCCTTGGAACAACTACAGGTACTAACCCTGCAACGAATACATGTGCTGTTACAAAAAGTATTACTGTAGTTCAAAATCCAACATTAACGCTTACAAATAATGGTCCAGTTTGCGCTGGAGCTACAGCCAGTTTAACTGGAAGTGGCGCCACATCTTACACTTGGGGCGGTCCGGGTGGTTTTATTTCAAACATTGCAGCGCCTGTTGTTCCAAATGCACAACCAGCTAATGCAGGTGTATATTCATTATTAGGTTCAACTGCAGGCTGTACGGCAACTGCAAACACAACCTTACAAGTTAATGCCAACCCAACGGTAACGGCATCAAATTCAGGAAGTTATTGTGCAGGACAAAGTTTTAATTTGGCATCAAGTGGAGCCACAAGCTATACTTGGTCAGGTCCCGGAGGATTTTCTTCAAACTTACAAAATCCAAATTTTAGTAATATTGCAGTAAATTTAAGTGGAACCTATACCGTTATTGGAGCATCAAATAACTGTACTTCTACAGCAAATACTGCTTTGGTGGTAAACCCCCTTCCAACTATTGTAGCTTTAACTTCAGGCAATGTTTGCGAAAACTTTAGTTTAACCTTAAGTGCCACAGGAGGCACATCTTATGCATGGGTAGGCCCTTCAGGCTTTAGTTCATTACAACAAAACCCCTTCATTCCATCGGCAATAATGGGTAATAATGGTACTTACACAGTAACCGGAATCGATTTAAATGGATGTGTAAATACTGGAACAGTAGCACTAGTTATTTATGCAAAACCAGTAATTACAGTTGCAGGTTCTAATGCATGCCTAAACGAACAATTGCAACCAACATCTAGTGGCGGCGCAACTTATAATTGGGTTGGCCCTAATGGTTACACATCCAACCAACAAAACCCAATAATTAATAATGCTAATTTTAGTAACACTGGGGTATACTCTCTTACGGTAACATCAATTGCCGGATGCACATCAACAGGTTCAGTTTTTTGCAATGTCTTTACAAAACCTACTATAAATTTTACAGGTAATACAGAGGCTTGTAGGGGCGATATGTTTTCGTTTTTAGGAAATGGAGGTTTAACTTATAAATGGCTTGCAACTTTTGGTATTGTTACAACAAATACGCTTTTAACGGTTTCCTCTATCTCAAATAGTTTACAAACAACTTATACTTTAGTTGGAGCAGATGGTAATGGCTGTACCAACACCGTTGTTGTTACCCCAATTGTTTTAGGCTTACCTTATGGCGTGGTTTCTCCTGCCAAAGAAGGAGGCTGCGTGCCTTTTTGTACAAACTTTAATTTTCAAAAAGGATCACCCATAATTACAAACGTAAATTGGAGTTTTAGTAACGGTAATACGTTTAAAGACTCTGTAAATGTTACGCAATGTTTTACCACAGCCGGCATACATACTGTAAACATTGCTTTAGTCGATTCAAAAGGCTGTAAAGGGTCCTCAACCGCAACCGTAGAAGGTTACCCAATACCAAAAGCGGATTTTTCTTATAGCCCCGATGCGCCCAATGAAAATGATAATATTGTTTCATTTACCGACGAAACCCGAAACGCTTCTATTACCAATTGGTATTGGGATTTTTACAGTAACGGAAAAGACACATCTAACAAAAGCAATCCTACTTATACATTCCCCGAAATTGGAAATTACTTTGTTTACTTAAAGGTTACCAGTAATCATGGTTGTGTAGATAGTATTGCTAAAAAACTAACAGTTGTTGAGGATGTTACGTTTTTTATTCCAAATTCATTTACCCCAAATGGGGATGGTAATAACGAAGTATTTTTGCCAAAAGGAGTTGGAGTAAAAAAATACAGAATGGATATTTTTGATCGTTGGGGTCAATTAGTTTATACATCAACCGATTTATATCAAGGATGGGATGGAAAATCTAAAAAAGGCGGAGATATTTTACCTCAAGATGTTTATGTATATAAAATTTCGGTAACTAATAATAATAGTTCAAAACCAAAATCATATACAGGGCACGTTACTTTAATGAAATAGCACAATAGTTTTAAATATTTGTTATTTTTGAGGTCTATGAATAAGGATAAAAAAGTAGCAATACCTTTAATTAAAAATCCAAAAACGGTTTACGAAAAGTTTGAGAATTGGGTCGCAAAAAACGATACCAAGATTTTTTATGGTTTAACCATTTTAACCCTTTTTCTATCGTTTATCTCTTTTAATGCCCGCATAAGTGAGGCACATGACGACGCTCTTTATTTAGAAGGGGGCTGGCGCTATGTAAACGAATTTCCCGATTATTTCTACACACAAAATGCGCCACTTTACCCTTTATTTTTAGGTTTGTTAGTTAAACTATTTGGGTTTAAACTTATTTTATTCAAACTATTTTCGGTACTATTTAATGTTTTAGGCTTTGTACTTTTTTATAAATCATTAAAGGGTAGAATTCCTGCAATTGTTTTTATACCCGTTGCCATATTTCAGGCGGTAAATCATTTAATTATTTATTATGCCAGCATGACCTTTACCGAAGCATTTTATTTTTTCTTACAAGGGTTGTTTTTCTTTTATGCCGTAAAAATTATTGACGCCATTAATAAAGATGGCGTGCAACTAAAACCACAATTAAAGTTATGGTTGCTGTTTGGTTTAAGTATGTTTTTAATTAGTACCTGCAAAAGTTCTGCAATTGTTGTTGTACCGGCTGTATTATTATTTTTTGCATTAGAAAAAAAATGGAAGGCAGTAGGGTTTTCATTAGCAAGTTATTTATCATTCAAAATTATTTATGAAGTTTTAGTAAGAAGTATTTGGAAGGCGCAGAACCAATTTGCCGGACAAAGCAAAATCCTATTGCAAAAAGACCCATACAATAAGGCCTTAGGGGATGAAGACATGGCCGGATTTATTCAACGTTTTGTAGATAATTGTAATTTAGGTTTAAGTAAACGCTTTTATCAATTACTTGGCTGGAGAGACGAAAACAACATTGATGTATTTGGTTTTGTTACACTTGTAACGATTGCAATAATCATTATTGGATTTTGGAAATTAGCCAAACAAAAAAATAAAGTAATGTTTTTGTTTGCTTTGTTTACAGGAGCACAAATAATTTTATCGTTTATTATTTTGCAAGCAAGATGGGATCAGCCGCGTATCACTTTAATATGCATGCCTATTTTATTGATTTTAATGTTATATGCCTTTTATTCATTTACCAATAAACCCGGTAGTATGGGGCAAATGATTTATATCGCCATTGCAGTTTTAATGGTAGGCTCCGTTTCTATATCATCACTTAAAAGAGGTTTTAGCAATTTACCTATCGTTCAAAAAAATCTTAAGGGCGATAAATATTTTGGTTACACACCCGATTGGCAAAATTTTTTAAAAGCAAGCGAATGGTGTGCAGATAGTTTATCAAAAGAGTCGTTAGTTGCTAGTAGAAAGGCTCCTATGAGTTTTGTTTATGGTAAAGGAAAAAAATTCTTCCCTATTTACAGCGTTATTAAAAAAGATAGTTTAACCGAACAATCAAACCCGGATAGTGCTTTAGCTTTCTTTAAAGAGAAAAAAGTAACGCATGTTATTTTAGCCAGTCTGCGTTTAGATCCAAATAATGCAAGCGCAGGATTTATTAATACTGTACACAATATCTTTGGTCCTATCAGTCAAAAATACCCAGAAAAATTACGCTTGGTGCATACTGAAGGAGCTTTTGAGCAAGCATATATTTATGAAATCAAATATTAAAAATTAGAATTTATAAAGTATGTCGTTTAGTATTAAACTTGGAAATTTTCTTTACAACAATGCATTTGGTTTGTATAAACCAATGTATAAACTGTTTAAAAATAAACAAGATGCTTTTGAAATTGAGCTCTTAAAAAAACACATCAAACTAAATGATACGGTGCTGGATATTGGTGCTAATATTGGTTTTTACGCTACAATCCTTTCTGATATTGTGGGCGAAAAAGGCCTAGTACATTGCTTTGAACCTGATAGCAAAAATTTTGAACACCTAAAAAAAACAACAGCAAATTTTAAAAATATTAAAATAAATAATAAAGCAGTTGGCCCTAAAACCGAAAAACTAAAGATATATACCTCAAAAAATTTAAATGTAGATCATAGAACATATAAGCCCGAAGAATACGATAAAGAAATTGAAATTGATGCCGTAAGTATTGATGATTATTTAGCCACTAACACAAAGGTTGATTTTATTAAAATGGATATTCAAGGCTTTGAAATGCAGGCTATACAAGGCATGGTAAGCATGTTAGATAAAAACAAAAACATTAAAATAATCTCAGAATTTTGGCCTTATGGTTTAAAAAAAGCCGGAAGTTCGGTTACTGAGTATTTTAATTTTTTAGAAGCAAAAGGATTTACCTGTTATTTATTAGAAAAAAATTCATTACAGAAATTAAGCCGTGATAAAGTAAGTTCAATAGAACCGCTAGGAGAAGAACATTATTTCAACATTTTGGCAACCCGCACCGATGTTTAAAAAATACACCATACCCTTTGATCTGGATGACCCTAAGGCAACTTTAGCGCATAGAGATTTAATTTTACAAAAGCCTTTTTTAAAACGTTTGTATAACGATTGGTATGCTATTTTTATAAAAAAAGCAAAAGAAATTAAAAACGGTAAACATCTTGAAATTGGCTCCGGTGGTGGCTTTTTAAAGGAAGTATTTCCAGAAGTGATTACTAGCGATATTTTAGCCTTACCAAATGTGGATATGGTTTTTAGTGCCGAAGAAATGCCTTTTAAAGAAAATGAATTAGCAAGTATTGTAATGCTAAACGTTTTTCACCATATCCCAAAACCTTATTTGTTTTTAAAAGAAGCAGAACGTACGTTGGTAAAAGGCGGCAAAATAATTATGACAGAGCCTGCCAACAGTGCTTTAGGAAGATTTATATACAAACGCTTTCATCACGAGCCTTTTGAAGAAAATGGCCCGCGTGAAATTAAAGCCGGTAATCCTTTATCCAACAGCAACCAGGCTTTACCCCATATTTATTTTGAGCGCGACCTTGAATTGTTTAAAAAGGAATTTCCGCAATTAAAAATTAATTCCATAAAATACCATTCGCCCTTTTCGTATATAATTAGTGGCGGCGTTTCAAGAAGTGCAATGCTTCCGTATTTTATGTATAATTTCGTAAAAGGTATTGAGTGGTTATTTTCACCATTATCCAAACAAATTGGTTTATTTTGTACTATAGAAGTTGAAAAAAATTAAGTGGAAGAAACAAAACATACATATTTTAACAGCCTGGCTAAAAAGCGTAAAAAGCGCGGTTTTAGTGCTTATTATTGGAAAGAAATTACCAATTACACCAATTATTTTTCGCACGAAGATAGTTCTGTTTTAGAAGTAGGCTGCGGAAGTGGCGACCTTTTAGCGGACATTGCGGGCGCTAAAAAAGTGGGGATTGATTTTAGCGAAGAATATATTGCCTGGGCAAAAGAAAAGCATAAAGACAAGAATATTGAATTTTTAGTAATGGATGCTAACAACATTCAATTAAACCAAACTTTCGACCTGATTGTTGTAAGCAATTTAATTGGCTTTGTAGATGACATTCAAAACGTATTTGAGCAAATAAAAAAATGTTGCCACCCAAATACTAAAGTGGTTGTTCAATTTTATAATTCGTTTTGGGAACCATTAATTAAATTTTCTGAATTAATTGGTCTAAAACAAAAAACACCAACTCAAAACTGGTTAAGTACACGCGATATTAATAATTTACTTTACGTTTCGGGCTTTGATGTTTACCGTAACAGTAAACGCTTGATTTTTCCTTTCTTCTTCCCTATTCTATCGTTTATTTTTAATAAATATTTAGCTAAGTTTCCGTTTTTTAGATTCTTTAGTTTAAACATTTACAGCTTTGCTAAACCATTGCCCGAGAATAATGAAGAAAATTACGATAAAAAATATTCTACAACCGTTGTAATTCCTGCCCGCAACGAAAGCGGAAATATTGAGAACGCTATATTACGTTTACCTAAATTTGGTAAGCACATCGAAATTATTTTTATTGAAGGAAATAGCACAGATGACACTTGGCAAAAAGTTCAGGAGATTCAGAAAAAATATGCCGGCACTCACGATATAAAAATTGGTCAGCAAAAAGGTAAAGGCAAAGGCGATGCCGTGCGCGAAGGTTACAAAATGGCTACCGGCGATATTTTAATGATCTTAGATGCCGACTTAACTGTTCCACCCGAAGATTTGCCTAAATTTTACAATGCCATTGCCAGCAATAAAGGTGATTTTATAAACGGTACTCGTCTTGTTTACCCAATGGATAAAGAGGCGATGCGATTTTTAAATTATCTGGGCAATCATTTTTTTAGCTGGGCGTTTACCTGGTTATTAGACCAACGTTTTAAAGATACCTTATGCGGTACAAAAGTTATGTTCCGAAAAGACTATATTAAACTAATTAAAAACAGAAAATATTTTGGTGAGTTTGATCCATTTGGTGATTTTGATCTTTTATTTGGCGCACATAAACTTAATTTAAAAATTGTTGAAGTGCCTATTCGCTATAAAGAGCGTACTTACGGGGAGACCAACATTTCTCGTTTTAAACACGGTGTAATTTTATTACGCATGTGCGCTTTTGCAAGCAGAAAGTGTAAGTTTATTTAAAGATTCATACTCAACAAGTTCATGTAATCCTGTAATAAAATAATTACTCTTTCAGTCTTCCTTACCCTAATAAAAGATTAAACTCTTCTTCATCCTTATTTCCACTAAAATCAACAAGATCAATTATCGACTATTTTAAATTTCTAT
>Ga0066439_1000516_pt1 | contig 11715 bp, 12 predicted proteins | sample LakWasMet57_HOW8_2_FD_59527 | JGI IMG/M metagenome (GOLD analysis project Ga0066439, IMG submission 59527) | Freshwater sediment methanotrophic microbial communities from Lake Washington under simulated oxygen tension - Sediment Metagenome 57_HOW8 | ecosystem: Environmental > Aquatic >...
TAAATATTCTTTTTTACCACGCGCAAAATTATCATAAACAACAACCTCAGAAACATTTTCCTTTAGTAATTCGGCAACAACAAAACTGCCAATAAATCCAGCGCCACCAATAACTAATATTTTACTATTTTCTATTTGCATAATTATTTAGTTTAAGAAATTAAAATTTAAAAATTCTTATTATAGTTTTTTATATTTCCAAGTTGATTCAGGTTCAATATATCCATGTAAAGCATCCCATGGGTAATCTTCATTTGTATTGTAACTTATTTTATCTACTTTAAACTGATAAATATTTTCAAGCCAATCTATCGTAATGCCATCTGAAAAATAGTGAACACCAATAGTTATTCTATAATTATTTGGTAACAACTTAAAATCAAAAAGCACCTCAACCTCATGCAAACCCTCATCAAAAGTATGGGTTATATATTTTGAATCTTTTGTATCAACAGAAAAAACAATTGGTTCACCTAATGAAGTTGTAATGTTTACATTAATTGCCACACCCTTAATTTGTTTGAGTGCTTCTAACACAAGCTTTACTTTAAATGGCTGATTAAAGGCAAGCCTGGTTAAAGGGTTGTCATTTAAATCAGTTAAAAGAATTTTTCTAAAAAAAGCATCGCCGGTGCTGTGTTCTCGATAAAAATCTGCAGGAATCGTACCGTCACTATTTAGTTGTTTATCGTCGTTTAGATATTCTTCAACTATATCTCTTGTTGTTCCACTTTTTTGGAGCCTGCCATTTTTTAAATATATTCCTGTGGTACAAAGTTGTTTTACTGCTAATAAATTGTGGCTAACAAAAAGTACCGTTCTTCCACTTTCAGAAACCGATCGCATTTTGCCTAAGCACTTGTCTTGAAATTCTTGATCACCTACCGATAAAACCTCATCAACAATTAAAATTTCTGGCTTTAGGTGTGCTGCAACAGCAAAGGCCAAACGAACATACATCCCTGACGAGTAACGTTTCACGGGAGTATCAATATACCTTTCTACGCCGCTAAAATCAATAATTTCATCAAAATTTTTTCTTATTTCAGCTTTAGTCATACCAAGGATGGCGCCATTTAAAAAAACATTTTCGCGTCCAGTTAAATCGGGATGAAATCCTGTACCAACTTCGAGTAAACTTGCAACTCTACCTTTTATTTTATATTCACCAACTGTTGGTGATGTAGTTCTTGATAATATCTTTAACAAGGTTGATTTTCCGGCACCGTTTTTTCCTACAATTCCTAACACATCTCCTTGGTTAACATCAAATGAAATATCTTTTAAAGCCCAAACGTATTCGGAGTTTCCTTTTTTGGTTCGATCGTTTTCATCACCAATTTTTAAAAATGGATCTTCTTTGCCTTTAATTTTATACCACCATCTTTTTAAATCGTCTCCAAGGGTAGTTGTTCCAACTTGCCCAAGGCGGTACTGTTTTCCTAAATTTGTTATTTGAATTACTTTGCGACTCATAAAGCTTATACGGTATCCATAAAAGATTTTTCTGTTTTATTAAAAATGATAACCGAAAAGAAAAAAAGAAAAATTGTAGTAATAAGTGATAGTAAAAGGTACTCTATAGAAAAAATTCCATGTCCTGTTAAAATATATTTAATTGCTTCCATTATAGTTGCAATAGGATTGCACATTAAAAAACTTTGTTTTAAAGGACTAAACATAGAGGCAGGAAATGTTACAAAACTTAAAAACATTAGTAATTGGATTGCAAAACCTAAAAGAAAAGTAAAATCACGATATTTTGTAGTAAATGAAGAAAATATAATTCCTAAACTTAAACTAAAAATTCCCATTATAACAATAAGTACTGGAATTAAAATAAGGTAAGCCCATTGCGGCTCTATTTGATTTGTTTTAAAATAAAAAAATAGATAAACAGCAAGCAACAAAATAATTTGCAAACTCAATTTCACTAATCCCGAAATTATTACCGAGATAGGCATAACCAAACGGGGAAAATACACTTTCCCGAATACTGATGCATTTGAAATAAAGGTATTTGAAGTTTTATTTAAACAGTCAGCAAAATACACCCAAAATGTTTGCCCGATTAAATAAAATAAAATTGGAGGAATGCCATCTGTAGAAAGTCCTGCGCTTTCACTAAAAGTAAAGGTATAAATTGCTGTAATAAAAATTGGTTGAATAAAAATCCATAATGGACCTAAAACTGTTTGTTTGTAAACAGAAGTTAAGTCGCGTTTCACCATTAAAAGAATAAGATCCTTATATGCCCAAACTTCTTTTAAATTTAAGTGAAATAACGTTGATTTAGGTTTTACAATTATATCCCAATCTTGATTATTACGTTCGTTGTTTGACATTAATTTTTTATTTACAGGCTTATTAATAACTCACTAGGTAATTTCACTTTAATACATTGCCCTATACTTTCAAGTAACACTTCAATTTGTCTGTTCTCGCCCGCTTCAATAACAAAGCCTTCTATACCTTTTAAAACGCCAGAAGTTATTTTTACTTTATCTCCTTCTTTGTGGGTTTTATTAATTCCGGAAGCCTCTAAATGATATCCTAATTCTACCAATTGTTTTAATCTGTCAATTTCAACATCTCGTATAATTGCTATCTTCCCTTCGCTTCTAACAAAGTTTACAACACCCTTAGTTTGCATAACCTTTTCATTTTCGTTAGAATTAATTTTCACAAAAACATAACCGTTCAATAAAGGCATTTCTACCATCTTTTTTCGATCGCTCCATTGACGCATGGTTTTTACAATTGGAACATAAGCCTCTAACCCTTTATTATTAAGCATTTCGCTTATTTTTTTTTCGGTTCTTGAACTAACATAAACAGCATGCCACTTTTTTATTTTGTCAGTTATCATGTTCAATTTCTTATAGCTTCGCCTCCTCAGTCACATAAGTGCACTAAGAAGTAGTACTTTTTTTAAAGCATTATTTACTCCACAAAAGAAGTGGATGCATGCCCGGCTCTTTAATTTTATTTAAATTAAATTCGTCGGCGGTAAAATGAATGTATTTAATTTTTTTATTAATTTTCTTTTCAGCTTTTTCAATCTGTTCAAGTAAAAACGCTTTATTTAATGAATTACCAACCAAAACCAAGTCAATAATATCGGTTGATTGTCCTTTTGATAGATTGCCTACCAAATATACTTTTTCTATATCCCCAATACGTTCAAGGATATAATCAATAACATACTCGAGACCAACCATTTTTAAAATGATTTTATTTAAATCAGAAAATAATGGATGTTGAGTATTAACGGTAAATACTTTTTTATTACCCTCTGCAAAAGATTTTAAAAAGCCTGATTTTTCAAATTTATTTAACTCTAATCGAATGGCATTTGTAGATTCGCCAAATTCTTCCTCCAACCCTCTTAAATAAGCTGTGTTTTTGCTATTCAAGAAAAACTTGAGCAAAAGCTTAATTCTGGTTTTGGATGATATTAAAGTTTCTATCATAATTTGAGTACTAAAACTACTCAATATAGCTTATAACAAAGATGGGAAAAATCAATTAAAATAACAATGACTTAAACCTATTTATTTTAAAACGAGGGCTTAAACTTGCAAAAACGCAAATGTTAATAAATTTAGGCGTTATGGGTATTTATTTTTTAAAACCGTATCCTTTGCCATAACCATAGCCATAACCATAGCCATAGCTATATCCATAACCTTGATAATAATAACGTTTTCCTAATCGAGAAACGCCGTTTAATACCAATAACACGTTTTTAAGATTATTGGACTCCATTACATTTTCCATAAATGTAATTACACGTTTTGAACTTGTTTTGGTATTTAAAACAAAAATGGTAGCATCCACTTGATCAATTAAATATACTGAATCTGACAATAATCCAGCTGGAGGAGTATCAATAATTACAAAGTCAAAATCTTGTTTAGCGCGCAATATTATATCTTTTAGCTTTTGCGATAAAACAAATTCTGAAGGATTTGGCGGAACTGGTCCGGCGTACATACAATACAAATTAGGCACATGAGTTTCGCTAATAATTTCTTCGTAAGTATTAATACCCGAAATACAGGTTGTTATACCTTTACTTTGAGGCGGTAAACCAAAACGTTTAAAAATCCTAGGTTTATGCAAGTCTAATTCAAGCAAAATTGTTTTTTTACCACTTTTAGCAAAAATACAAGCTAGGTTAGCACTCGTAAATGTCTTTCCTTCACTAGGTAAAAAAGAGGTTACTAAATATGTTTTTGCGTCTATACCAATATTAGCATACATTAAATTGGTTCGTAAATTTCTAAATGATTCAGAGATTACAGAACTTGGACTATGGTCTACAACTAAACCATCATTATTACCGTCTTTTACAAATGGTAAAACACCAATTAAAGGAAGTTCTGTTAATTCTTTTAAATGCTCAACAGAAGTTATTTTAGAATAGAAAAAAGCACGTAGAATAATGATTATAATGGATAAAATTAAGCCAAACGATAAAAAAGATTTTTGGATTCCGGGTTTATCTGGAGAAACGACACCAATATTTCTTGGCGATTCAACTATTTTTACATCCGGTACAATACTCGCTTTTGCAATTTTCGTATTTGCTCTTTTTTCTAATAAAAAATTATATAATTGTTCACTTACAGTGGCTCTACGCTGTATATTTAATATATCGCGTTGTTTACCAGGAATTAATTTAGCTTCATTTATGTAAGTTAAAATTTCTTTATTCAGTCCGTCTATTTGCTGATCAGTTGCTTTACGAGTGTTGTTAATATATACAAGTAAATCTTGTTTGGTTTTTTTTATACTTGCCTTTAAATCAGCAACAATAGGATTATTTTCTTTTGCTAAATTGTATACTTTATTTAATTCTAACTGCTTTGTATATAAATCTGTAACAGCAGTGCTCATAAAGCCTGATTTTTCGAAAATAAATACATTTGGCGGTAAAAATTGTGGGTCCTTATCTTCAACAATATATTTTTCTAAATCCTGCAAGGCTCCAAGTTGCAACTGTAATTGAGACTTTTGACCATCATAAGTACTTATCTTAGTTAAAAAATCACCCTGCTCCCATGCTAAATCAATAATAGACTTTTTTTCTTTATAATTTTGCATAGTATCTTCTATGCTTTTTAAGGAATAAGTTATCTCATTTAGTTGTCTATCAATGTAAGTAATTGTACGCTCATTTAATTCAAATTTTGTTTTAAGTTTACTTAAAGAATAAACGCTATTTAAAGTGTCTAAAATTAAAATTGCTCTTTCGGGTACAATATCCTTTAAGCCAACAATTAAAATATTTGTGTATTCAGGATTTTCAATTGACAAATTTCCTTGAATGTTGGAAATTAAATATTCTTTGCTATGAATACTAAATTGATAAAAAATTTCTTTAAAAGATTCAACTTTCTTTTCTGAAAAAATATCTGTTCTAATAACATTAATATTTAAATCGCTATCGATTAAATCCTGATTAAATTTTCCTCTTTTTACTTGCTTAACTCCATCGGAAAGAAAGCTAATTTCATAATTATTGTAATCTAGAATTTTGAAATCAAAAATTTGCTCATAATACCCCGGATTAATTGAATTTATAACAATATTAATTGGCACATTTTTAAATTGTTCAGTTGTTCTAACCTTGCCAACTATAAAATAAGAAACCTGAATATCACTTAACAATTTATCTACTACACTACTGGACAAATCGTATGATTGTATAATACGTTGCTCGTTCAAATTATCTACATAAGAGCCGTAAGAATAAAAATTTTGATCGCTTAAAACGTTATTTTGATAATAAGTATCATTTACTTTCAATAAAAACTCAGTAGATGCTTGGTAAACATTTGTTAATCTGTAAACATAAAACGTACCAATAGCATAAAAAATTGGCAAAACTATAATTGGCACCCACCAATTACTCTTTAATATCCTAAATATCAGGTTTAAATCTTTTTGGGAGATAATTGCCTGTTTTTTTCTATTTATTGGGTTTGTAGCCACTCTTAATTTTAGTTAACAAATATAAAGTTTTAAAAGTTATTCTTGTTTTATTTATTTACTTTTTATACATTTATACTTTAAAAATGAAGCAATTTAAACTTATACTTACTGTATCTCTTTTACTTTTCGGAAGTCAAATTTTATTTTCGGCACCTCCTCCTCCTCCAGCAGGATCCCCGGGATGTTGGCCACCACCATGCGTTCCAATTGACGGAGGAGTTTCTCTTTTAATTGTTGCTGGTGCAGCATATGGGGCAAAAAAATTAGTTGATTCCCGCAAAAAAAGCAACTCTAAAATTTAATTTTTCTGGTTTCATGAGGGCTTTAATTAAGCAAAATGCCTTTATTAAATTTGTTCTAACTTCTGGTTTACTTTATCTTTTTCTCTACATTATTTATCAGTTTATCGTAAAAAGATATACCTATTACGACCAAAAATTTATTGGATCAATTATTCAAACCGTTAATTTTCTTCTCGAAAAAATTGGATACAATACTTTTACTGTTCTTCAAGATCGTGATTATCAAGTTGTTGGTATTGATGGGTCAAACGGTGTATGGGTAGGCTCAAATTGTAATGCTATCACATTATTTTCCTTGTTTTCTGTTTTTATTATTGCGTATCCGGGTAAAACAAAAACCAAGCTCTGGTACATTCCACTCGGGATTTTGTGCATTCACATACTAAATATAGTTAGGGTAATTGCTTTAGTACTAATTGCAAATTATGCACCTAAATTTTTAAATTTTAATCACACCTATACGTTTACTTTTTTAATTTATTCCTTTATTTTTTTGCTATGGATGATATGGGTAAACAAATATTCTAAAATAGATTCAAAAGAGCATGAGGATTAAAACACTATTAATTTTTCTTTTAATTTTTGGTTGTCTTGGTTATTTCCGTGAGTTTTTTTTTGTGAACCTAAACAATATCATGTTCCAAAAATATTATAACCACACCGATTTGCCTATACCAGCGGTGATGGAACCATTTAATTCATTTTCATACAAAACACTTTATTACTCAAAATACATTTACAGTATTTTATGGGTAGCTATTTTCTTTTTTGCTAATTATTTTGCCATTAAAAAACTTAGTAATCAAAAAATATTATTAAAATTTCTTATCTATTCTTACATCATTTTATTAACTTTGGCTGCAATAGCAATGATTTACGGATATTTAGTGAATGAGCGTTTACAGGATGATGAATATACCGTTAGTCGTTGGTTACTAGGAATTGCACAGTCACCCATAATTTGTTTAATATTAATTGCCTCTGAAAAATTATATCCTAAATCCACAAAATCATGATAAAAAGAGATTCAACAATTTTTAAATTAATAAAAGAAGAGCAGCACCGTCAAACTACCGGTATCGAATTAATTGCCAGCGAAAATTACGTAAGCAAACAAGTAATGCAGGCAATGGGAAGCGTGTTAACCAATAAATATGCCGAAGGTTTGCCCTTTAAACGTTACTACGGCGGCTGCGAAGTTGTAGATAAAATTGAACAGCTAGCTATAGATCGTGCAAAAGAATTATTTGGCGCTGCCTGGGTAAATGTTCAGCCACATTCTGGCGCACAAGCAAATGCTGCAGTTATGCTTGCTTGCTTAAAACCAGGCGATACAATATTAGGTCTTGATCTTTCGCATGGCGGACATCTAACGCACGGCGCGTCTGTAAACTATTCGGGTAAATTATATCGCCCAACTTTTTACGGTGTTGAAAAAGAAACAGGTGTTATTAATTACGATAAATTAGAAGCAACTGCTAAAGCAGAAAAACCAAAAATGATTATTTGTGGCGCAAGTGCTTATTCGCGCGATTGGGATTATGAACGTTTAAGAAAAATTGCAGATTCAATTGGTGCAATTTTATTTGGAGACATCTCTCACCCAAGTGGATTAATTGCAAAAGGAATTTTAAATGATCCATTACCACACTGCCATATTGTTACTACTACTACTCACAAAACATTGCGTGGCCCTCGCGGTGGAATGATAATGATGGGCAAAGATTTTGAAAATCCATTTGGTGAAAAAACTCCAAAAGGAGAAACAAAAATGATGAGTGCTATTTTAGACATGGCTGTGTTTCCTGGAATACAAGGAGGACCATTAGAGCACGTAATCGCAGCTAAAGCTGTGGCATACGGCGAAGCGTTATCGGATGATTATATGCACTATTGCATTCAAGTCGTTAAAAACTCAAAAGCTATGGCAAAAGGTTTTATCGATCTTGGTTATAATATAGTTTCTAAAGGAACAGACAATCATATGTTTTTAATTGACCTTAGAAACAAAAATTTAACTGGTAAAGAAGCGCTTGCAGCTTTAGAACAAGTTAACATTACTGTAAATAAAAACATGGTTCCTTTTGATGATAAATCTGCATTTGTTACTTCCGGCATTAGAATTGGATCGCCGGCAATTACTACAAGAGGTTTAAAAGAAAAAGAATGTTTAAAAATTGTAGAATTAATTGATTCTGTTCTTAAAAACAAAGACAATCCAAAAGAATTAGCAAAAATTAAAAAGAAGGTAAATACCATGATGGAAAAATACCCGCTTTTTAAAGAATAATAAAAAACAATAAATTTTAAATTTCAAACTCCTGTTTAGCTAACTGCTTTTCAGGAGTTTTTAGTTCTATAGTATATTTACCCTTTGCTAAACCTTTAACAGGAATATTTAAATTATAATCTTTATCAGCACAAGGCTTTAACCACTCGCTTTTGATTTGGCAAACGGGCAAACCTTTTTCGTTATAAACATATAACGAAACATAATTTTCCTTATCATTCGAATAATTTATTTTGCCTCTTAAATACAAAGGATAATTATCCATTCGTCCGCTTGCATACAAGTAGGTTTTAGTAATTAATGAATACCAAGGCAACTTCTCTCCTTTTAAATTTGCCACCAATTGCTTTAAAGGCAGCAGTAACGAATCATTATTAGAGGCTATGTTAGCCGTTGATTTATTATTGCTAATAGCCCAAATTGCTTGCTGCTCTGTATTAGCATCTAAATTGCATGCATTTAAATATTGGGCTAAAGAAACTAAATTAGCATCTGCCATTTTATTTATATCGTATTTAGCACCCGCAGAAGGACTGAAATTAGACGCCTGGCAACAATAACCTTTAACATCAAACGACTTGTTCTCAAATTTTTGCAGAACAATAATTTCTTCTTTGGTAACCAATATATCTTGGTTTTTATCGTCTATAGAATTTAACCTTCTTCCGGGTTCCAAAATAATTCTCAACGAGTCTTTCCCTAAATTTTTTAAAGTTATCTTAATACAATATCCCTGGTAACCGCCTAAGCTTTTCACCTCAGCTTTAACCAAGTTTTGATCTAAAGCTTTTTGTAATTTCATTTGCTGATGATTTGCTTGCAACGGCAAACTAAAAACCAAAACTAAATTTAAAATTTTCTTAATCATTTTTGCCTCCCTTTTCAATAAATAACTAATAACATTCACTTTGGTTACAGATTAATATTTAGTATTTTGGTACATAATTTTTAACCATGGATAGATTTACCGGCATCATTGGAATTATTGTAATTTTTGGAATTGCAGTTCTGATGTCAAATAACAGAAAGGCAATTAATTTACGTTTAGTATTTAGTGGTTTAGCGTTACAAATTTTAATTGCAGTACTGGTTCTTAAAGTGCCGTTTATTACCAACTTTTTTGCTTTTTTAGGAAGAGGCATGGGAAAAATAGAACAGTTTGCAACCCAAGGCGCATCCTTTGTTTACGGCGGTATTATGATTGATAAACATGATGGAACTTCATCTTCATTTGGTTCACCTCACACATTTGTTTTTGCATTTAGTGTTACTGCTACTATCATTTTAGTTTGTGTTCTTGTAGCTATCTTATACCACATCGGCATCATGCAGCGCGTTGTTGCTGTAATAGCAAGAATTATGAATTTTGTAATGAGAGCAAGTGGCGCCGAAGCTTTAAGCAATGTTGCCAGTGCATTTGTTGGCCAAGTTGAAGCACAGGTTATGATAAGACCTTATTTACCAACCATGACAAAAAGCGAATTACTTTCTTCAATGGCAGGAAGTATGGCTTGTATTGCAGGAGGAATTTTAATTGTTTATGTAAACATGGGAGCAAAAGCAGAATATTTGTTAACTGCTAGTTTAATGGCTGCTCCGGCTGCAATTGTTATTTCAAAAATTATTTTTCCGGAAACTGAAGAGCCGGTTACAAAAGGTAAAGTAACCTTAGTTGTAAAAAAAGAACACACTAACTTAATTGATGCCATCTCTCATGGCGCTGGCGACGGTATGAAAATTGCCATTAATGTAATTGCCATGTTAATTGGCTTTATTGCTTTAATCGCATTAATAAATTATGGTTTAGGAAAAATTTATCCGGGTTTTTCGTTAGATTATATTTTCGGGAAATTGTTTTACCCTTTAGCCTGGTGCATGGGTGTGCCCAGTGAAGACGTTCAACAAGTTGCTACATTAATGGGTCAAAAATTAACCATTAATGAATTTGTTGCGTTTGATACCATGACGCATCAACTTGCAAAACCATTAAGTGAGAAAGGATTAATTATTGCAAGTTTTGCCATTTGTGGCTTTGCTAATTTTAGTTCGGTTGGCATGCAAATAGGCGGCATTGGTGCTTTAGCTCCTGAACGCAGAGCAGATTTAGCCAAATTGGGTTTACGTGCCTTAGTAAGTGGAACCTTGGCAAGTTATTTATCGGCAACTATTGCAGGTATGCTTCTTTAAAATTTTAGAATGAAAAAAAATAGTTTTATACTTTTTATTTTATTTTTCTCACTGCATTTTTATTCTCAAAATCTTGATTATAAAGTTTTAAAAACCATGAATCAAAGCGATATGCCTTGCTGGGATAAAACCATGAAAGGCGTTTCTTTTTCAGTTTATCCTGCTATGCCAGTAAGTGTTGTTGGAATATGGACACATGGTTTTATAACTAAAGACGAAGTAATGATGCGTAATGGCTATAAAAGTGCCGTTACCATTGCATTTGCTGTTGCGGTTACATCAGGTTTAAAATACACTGTAAACAGAACAAGGCCTTATACTGAGTACCCAAACGACATCATTCAACGTGGTAAAACAGAAGGACCGTATTCCTTTCCAAGCGGGCATACCACAGCAGCATTTGCCACTGCCACTGCCGTAAGTTTAAGTTACAAAAAATGGTATGTAACCGTTCCGGCATATGCTTATGCCGGCTTGGTTGGCTATTCACGAATGCGTTTAGGAATGCACTACGGCACAGATGTATTGGGCGGTATGTTGATTGGTATTGGTAGTGGCCTATTAACCTGGCAGCTAGATAAGGCCTTTAATAAAAAATAAAATTATTTTAAAAATTCTTCGATAGAAGAGTAAATGTAATTCAATTCTTGTTTTGTAATTACATAAGGTGGCAATATGTAAAAAATATTTCCGAGTGGTCGCAATAAAATCCCTCTTTTTAAAAAGAAATCACTGATTGTTTGAGAAGCATTGTTTAAATAATGCGTGTGCTCATCTGTATTTAATTCAAAAGCAATAATCGTTCCCCTCACACGCACATCTTTTAATTTAGAATTACTTTCAACTTTTAATTTAAAAAGAAGATGCTGTTCTTCTATCATTTTAATTTGCGTCCAAGTTTCATTTTTCTCTAATAAATCTAAACTCGCTAAAGCC
>Ga0066439_1000519_pt1 | contig 11622 bp, 11 predicted proteins | sample LakWasMet57_HOW8_2_FD_59527 | JGI IMG/M metagenome (GOLD analysis project Ga0066439, IMG submission 59527) | Freshwater sediment methanotrophic microbial communities from Lake Washington under simulated oxygen tension - Sediment Metagenome 57_HOW8 | ecosystem: Environmental > Aquatic >...
GTTCAAAAACATTTTCATCCAATAAACGATTAATAAGTGCACTCACAAAAAAAGGAACAAGTACAACAAAACAATCTGAAACTCTTTACAAATTAATTAATTTTTTAAACTGCACAACAAGTATTGAACTTGGGACTTCAATTGGTTTAAATACATTATATATGGCTAAGGCTAATAAAAACAGCCGAGTAATTACCATTGAAGGCTGCAAGAACCTTTTTGAATTTGCAACAGAGCTTGCATCAAAAAACAAAGTCGACAATATAAAATTTATACATTCAAAATTTGATGAAGCCTTACCTCAAATATTACAAAACATAAATTCGCTTGATCTTTTTTATGTAGACGGGAATCATACTTATAACGCAACACTTCACTATTTTAATTTAGCATTAGATAAAAAAAACAATTCATCTGTATTTATATTTGATGATATCTATTGGAGCAAAGAAATGACAAGAGCTTGGGAGCAAATAAAAAAACACCCATCCGTAACTTTAAGTATAGACACATTTTATTTTGGCATGGTATTTTTTAAGGAAGAAATTAAAGAAAAAGTAGATTTGAAATTTTATTTGTAGAATCTAAATCACATTTTTTAGTTTTTTTGTTTCTAGATTAAAAAACTAGACATTCTTTATAGTTTTAGTTTCATTAAAATGCTGAATTCTCAGAAACACTTCTAATCTTAGTAATTGCATTAAACGATAACAAATGCATAAATCATTGGACTCATGAATAGTTTCATTATCTATTCCTGAGCTTTTCTTTATGATATAAGCACTCAATATATCCCCCGCTTGAGAGGGTGGCCATAGGCCGGGGGAGGAAATTTGAAATACAAAAGCACGAATTATTGATTAGTGAGAATAGAGTTTTTGAAATGTTTTTTTTTGTAGTATCCTCCTCCGGCGCTACGCGCCACCTCCTCCAAAGGAGGAAACTTTATGTGCTACCGGTTTACATACAGTGTAAGCAAACTTATTTTTTTTACTTTGTAAAAGGGGATTAGGCAATGAGAAATTTAGTACGCAATAACAAAACGTTTACTAACGTTTTGTGAATTGACATTTTTTAAGTTTATAAATAAACACCATTTGGCAAATCTTTTATAATAATAGAATTATTTTTATAAGGATAACTATCCGTTTTTTACTTCTTGCTAGAACTTTATAAATTCATGAAGCACAGATATCAATAATTATTGCTACACCTCTACCAAGGCATTTTTTTAAACTTTTTTTTAGAAAAGAAATTTACAAAGAAAAGTGAACTGGTTTTATTTATTCGATTTAGTTTGCTAGCATTGCCACAAAATCATCTTCACTTATAATTTTAACGCCGAGCTTTTCTGCCTTTTTTAATTTTTCGGGTCCCATATTATCGCCGGCTAATAAGTAAGAAGTTTTACCACTTATTGAGCCTGAATTTTTTCCACCGTTAAATTCTATCAGTTCTTTTAACTGATCGCGACTATGTTTATTAAAAACCCCACTTATAACAAAGGTTAAGCCATTTAATTTATCGCTACCGGCCTGTTGTTGTTCTTCGCTTAATTCAAATTGTAAACCTGCGCGTTTTAAACGATTAATAATATTTCTGTTTTTTTCGTCAGCAAAAAAATGGGCAATACTTTCCGCAATTACCTCACCTACCTCATCTGTTTCTAATAATTGCTCTTTTGTTAAACTCATTAAAACATCTAACGATTTAACTTTTCTGGCAATTTTTTTTGCTGTAGTTTCTCCTACATGACGGATACCAATAGCATACAACACCCTTTCAAACGGCACATTTTTGCATGCCTGCAAGCCTTCAATAAGATTATTGGCAGATTTTTCTGCCATTCTTTCTAAAGGCAATAACTGTTCTTTTTTAAGATCAAACAAATCGGCAATATTTTTAATTAATCCTGCTTTAAATAATTGGTCAATGGTTTCGCCACCCAAACTATCAATATTCATAGCCTTTCGCGAAGCAAAATGTTCCATTTTACCAATTACTTGTGGAGGACATTCCATCTCATTAGGACAAAAATGATTTGCTTCACCTTCGTCGCGCACCAATAAAGTTCCGCATTCAGGACAATGCGTAATGTATTTTGTTGGATACATATGAGGTTGACGTTTTGTAAGATCAACACCAATTATTTTCGGAATTATCTCGCCACCTTTTTCTACAAATACAAAATCACCAACACGCACATCTAATTTTTCAATAATATCAGCATTATGCAAAGATGCCCGTTTTACTGTTGTTCCACCTAATGCAACCGGTTTTAAATTTGCCACCGGTGTAATAGCACCTGTACGACCAACTTGATAAGTAATATCAAGCAACTCTGTTGATACCTGCTCTGCTTTAAATTTATAGGCAATGGCCCAACGAGGAGATTTTGCAGTAAAGCCTAATTGTAATTGTTGTTTGTAATCATTAACCTTAATAACAATTCCATCAATATCATACGGTAAATTAAAACGCTCTTTATCCCAATGTTCGATAAATTCTAACACTTCATTAATGTTATCGAGTAATTTTGAATGCTTACTTACATTAAACCCCCATGACTTTGCGGCGCTTAAATTTTCGAAATGGCTTTTATAAGGCACTTCTTCACCTAACATATAATACACAAAACAATCTAATTTCCTACTTGCAACTACAGCACTGTCTTGCATTTTCATAGTACCGGAAGCAGCATTACGAGGGTTTGCTAATGGCGCTTCTCCAATTTCTTCGCGTTCTTTATTTATTTCATCAAAAATAGTTCGCGGCATAAATATTTCCCCTCTTATTTCAAAAGACGAAGGAAAGTTTTCTTTTAATTTTAATGGAATAGACTTAATTGTTTTTGCATTTGTTGTTACATCATCGCCCTGAACCCCATCACCTCTAGTAACTGCTTGTATCAATTCGCCGTTTTTATAATTTAAACCAATAGATAAACCATCAAACTTTAATTCGCAAACATATTTAACCGAACTCGATGAAAATAAATCTGTTGATTGTAAACCTAATCCTTCTTGTACGCGCCTGTCAAAATCTATCATATCCTCTTTACTGTAGCTATTTGATAGCGACAACATTGGATATGAGTGTTTAACAGATTTAAATTCTTTTGTTATTGCACCACCAACGCGCTGGCTGGGCGAGGTTGGTAATAGTAATTCAGGAAATTGTTTTTCAAGCGAAATTAATTCCTCCAGCAATTTATCAAATTCAAAATCACTAATTGTTGGCTTATCATTTACATAATAATTATGATTATGTATTTCAATTTCAGAAGATAATTCTTTAATTTTTTTTTCAGCAGTAGTCTTATCCATATACCAAATTAAAATTTTAGTAAATTAATTATTTTGGTTAGATATAACTCATCTATGTTATCAAAACATTTAAGAGCATCACTATCAACATCTAAAACACCAACTACATCATTTTGCTGATTTAATATTGGTAACACAATTTCACTTTTACTTAAAGAGCTACAAGCAATATGACCCGGAAAAGTTTCAACATCATCAACAATTATAGTTTGTTTTTTTAGCCATGAGGTGCCGCAAACTCCTTTACCACTGTTAATTCGCGTGCAGGCAACCGGCCCTTGAAATGGGCCTAAAACTAATTGATCTTTTTTTACCAAATAAAAGCCAACCCAAAAAAAACTCATACCATATTTTAGAGCAGCGCAAATATTAGCCATGTTGGCTATAGCGTCAGTCTCTCCATCCAGTAAAGCTTTTATTTGCGGAATAAGCTCTATATACTTTTCTTCTTTTGTGGTTGCAGTTAACTTTAAATCGTCGGCCATATTTAATTCCGTTTAAATACAAATTTATGTATCTTTAATTCTAAAATATATAAAAATGAAAAAAAAATTGGCAATTGCGTTATTTAGTTTAGCTTTTGGAACAAAAGCACAAACGATTGAATCAGGAAGTCACTCAACAACAGGATATGTAAAATCAGATGGAACGATTGAGAACAGTAGTCACTCAACAAAAGGCTACATTAAAAGCGATGGCACAATTGAGAACTCATCGCACTCTACCATTGGCTATATAAAAAGTAATGGAACTATTGAGAACAGTAGCCATAGCACAGTAGGTTATGTAAAAAGTGATGGAACTATTGAAAACTCTTCACACTCAACCATTGGATACGTAAAAGATAACGGAACGGTTGAAAACTCATCGCACTCTACAATTGGCCACGCCAGTGGTGTAAAAAAAGAATGGGCTGCTGTTGTATTTTTCTTCTTTAAATTCTAATAGCCACTGTATTTTATAGCCACTAATTACACGAATTGACACAATTCCAGAATTAAAAAAAAGTTTTTAAGTTTTGAGTAATTAGTGGCTTAAATAATTATATAATCGCAATAAACCTAATTTGGCCGGCACTCGAAGAGACATTAAATAAAAAATTAGTGATAATTAGTGTAATTCGTGGCCATCTTAAATTATTAACTGCAAGCCATCAACGGCCAACTCAATATTTGCCGGTAATTCTTTAGAAACCGCTTCATGTAAACCTAATTGATGAGAGATATGGGTAAAATAAGCCTTTCTAGGCTTTAATTCATTTACTAGTTCAATTGCTTCCTCAAAAGTAAAATGCGAAACGTGTGGTTCTCTTCGTAAAGAATTTAGCACCAATACATTTAAATTTTTTAATTTCTCTTTTTCGTCCGCGGATATAAAATTAGCATCGGTGATATAGGCAAAATCATTTACGCGAAAACCTTTAACCGGCATTTTGTAATGCAGTACATTAATAGGCTCTAATAAAATATCGCCAATAAAAAAAGGTTCATCTTCAAAATCTATTACATTAATTTCGGGAATGCCGGGATATTTTTCTTCCGAAAATATATATGCAAATTCGCGATGTAAAGCTGTTTGTACTCGTTTAGTAGCATAAACAGGCATTACCATTTTATGAATAAAATTAAATGATTTTACTTCGTCTAAACCCGCGATATGATCCTTGTGTTCATGCGTGAAAACTACAGCATCTAAACGTTTAATTTTTTGTCGTAAAAGTTGGTATCTAAAATCAGGTCCGGCATCAATAATTAATCTTGTTTTTTCTGTTTCAATTAAAATAGAAGACCGTAAACGTTTATCTCGTGTATCATGACTTGTGCACACTTCGCAATCGCAAGCTACAATTGGCACACCTTGAGATGTACCTGTTCCTAAAAAAGTAATTTTTACCGACACAATAAATATATTTAAACAAGAAAGTTAGCTTAAATATTAAAAAGAAAACAACTTAATTTTTACTTTTTATTAAATATTTATTTTGATTAAAATCATATGTTAAGCCAACAACAAAGCGTCCGGCATTTGATAAACTTTGACTGGATACGCGTTCGTAAACATTAAATTGAAAAGATGTATTTAAAACAAAACGATTATAGCTTAAATCTATACTTGGTCCAAGTAATAGCACGTTTACATTTGTACCTTTTTGTAAATTTCCATTCACAAATAACCCATTACAGTATTCGTAATTTGCAAAAACAGCCGGAAAGAATTTAAGTTTATTAAATTCTAATTTTGCAAACACATTTAATACCTGATTATAGGAGTTGGCATATTTTTCGTGGTATTGATTAGATCCATTTATTTTAAACATGCAATTAGTAGCAATACCAAACCATTTACGACTTAACATATAATTTAAATAATAAAAATGATCTACACTACCGGTACCGTTTTGGTTCAATAAAGACATGCGATTAAACTCATCGTTTTGTTTATCCGAAATCCCCATCGGTAATTTTATTCCGGCACCTGCAATCAACCGCTGTTTTGTGACATAACCGTTTAACCGTTTTATTAAATGATAACCTGAAAACAAAGTTGGATCGGACATACCGGTGTTAGTATTTTTTTCTTCATCATATTTAGTTTTAATTTGTTGAACCGGTAAAATAAAATTTAATTCCCAACTCGGATGCAAAAAATATTTACCGCGAAGCTCAACAACTTTATAGGATTCGTAATCCTTACTGGAATGATTTTTAATTTCGATTGCAGAATCGCCAGTTACAATTGTAGGATCGTGCATGGTTTTATAAGCACCTGGCATTAAAAAGCGCGATGTTTGTTGGTAATTGCGATACCCATTAAACACCCTGTAACGATGCATAAGCGTTAACTGACTTTGATTGTCGTATGGTGTAACACCCATAAAACTGCCACACAAATCGCAAGCAAGTGTTTTTAAACTAAAAAATAATAACGTATTAAATATTAAAAATTTCATAATGATTAATTTTAAATCAATCATTACGCCTTGTAAAACTAATTTATTGGTTTCCTACTCTGTAACTGCTAATTCAATTTCAACAGTTTCTTTATTTCTTAATTTTACCGGTGCACCACCGGTAACAGTATGGGGAGCGGGAACATCTTGATCATAACCTACTGCATATAAATAATAATCGCCTTTATAGCAATTAAAACTATAATTTCCGTTACCATCGGCTACTACCTTATTATCGTATAAAGTGGTATTAGTACCGGGAAATTCTTTTGCATTAAACTTTATATAAACGGTTGCGTTGCCAATTATTTTAACATGATGTTTTACAACACCTTTAACAACAGCATTGCCTCCCAACTCATTTTTTTTACAAGAAAAAAAAGCAAGGCTAATAAAAATTAAACTAAAAATTATTGGTTTCATTTTTTTTAATTTGGATCAGCAAACCTTCTGTCTGCTAAAAATTTATAATCAGTTAAGGTGTATAAAAACGCAATAATATCTTGCTTATCTTGTGCTGAAAGCGGTAAGCCGTTATTTTGCAATAGAGGATCGAGATTGATTAAATTAGGTTTTACATTTGCGTAATGATCTAAGCATTCTTGTAATGTATTAAAGCGCCCATCGTGCATGTAGGGCGCTGTTTTTGCGATATTTCTTAAGCTTGGTGTTTTAAATTTGTATCTATCTTGTGGCAAGCCTGTAATATGAGCTCTACCTGTGTCTTTCAAATATATATTTACAGATATACCGTTATTTCTAAAGGCAAAGTCAGAAAACAAAGGCTCTTTATGACAACTGTTACAATTTGTTAGAAATAAATTATACCCCCTAAGTTCTGCATCCGATAATTGAACGTTATTTTCATGACGTTTAAAAAGATCGTACTTACTATTATAAGAATATATTAAACCCATAAATTGTGCCATTGCCCGTAACATGTTTTGACTATTTACAACATCGGTACCAAACGCTTTTTTAAATAAATTTTTATATTTACTTGAGGCTTGTAACTTGGCAATAACCGGATTAATATCCGCTCCCATTTCGAGTGTATTGGTAATAGGACCAAGTGGTTGCACTTCAATATGGTTAATACCGCCATCGTGCATAAATAAAGGAAGCCAGTTTAAATTAAAAAGTCCAGGCGCATTTCTTGTTCCTAATCGATCATAAATTCCATGACTAAAATTATGGTCAGCATGCGCAAATGCAGAAAACTGCTGATGACAACTTCCACATGAAACTGTGCTATCAACACTTAAAATAGGGTCATAAAATAAAGCTCTTCCTAAAACAAATTTATCTTCACTAATAGTATTTACGCTAAAGGAATAAACAGGATTAGGCCAACCCTCTGGAATAACCTCAACCAAATTATCTGTTGGCAAAGGCTCTATAATTTTAGGATCTACTTTACAGGAGGTAAAAACAAAAACACCGAAGTAAAAAAATATGACCGCAATCTTTTTCATTCTAAATTAATTTTGTACAGATTTTAATGTAATCATATCGGCATAATTATCAGCAATCATCTTTGCATTTGAACCGGTTGAAGCGATTGAAAATTGAGTAGAAAAATCAATTAAGTTTGGTGTTTTAAAAATCTCATTAATGTTTACCGATAAATTAATTATAGGCGTAACACTTGACGAAACAATAGCAGGAGTGTTACTAATGTTAATATCAAAATTTCTCTGCACCTTATTAATACCACTATAACCACCAATATGAAATTCTAAAAATTTTGTTGGCGAACCTGATTTTGGTGAATAACCTTCCAACTTAAACATTATATAACCACTACTCCACATCCAATACATCCCATTAGCTTGAGATAAATCGCCAGTACCAGCACCCGCAGTGCTTTTTGTACTATCAACACCCAACATAAAAGAAATACTTTTGTAGGATGTAAATGGCAAATTTACAATGTTTAAAGTGCGTGTTGCAGGAAAATCATGATCAATTAAATGATAACTGTTAGGCTCCACATAAATTGAATTATCGTTTTTAGTAATAACAATATTACTTATATAATATCTCAATTTGTTCACCAAAAAAGTATCACCTTTTGCATTAATAAAATTTTGATTAAATATTAATGGCAACGTATCAACCATATGTGTAAATACAAGTTTTACCGAGCCTGTTGTAGCAGTTGGAACCACTACCGGTAATGGTTCCTCAGCAGGTTCAGGGCTCTTGGTGTCTTTTTTACATGAAATAAGACCCAAAAACAAAACAATTGCAAAAAACTTTATTAAGATTTTCATTTTATAAATTTTTAAATAATTTTTATCAATTAATTTAGCAGCATTTCAATTTTCCAGCTAATAAAGTTAACTAAAATTGTTCCAAATAACTTATAGCAAGTGTCATTTAACATAAACAAAAACTATAAAAATTGAGGTTAATCCATAAATAATACTGTATTGTATTTAGATGCTATAAAAAAATTAAGCGGTAGGTGGCTTAAATAAAACGTTTAATTCTCCTTTTTTGAGTTTAGCCTCAAAAGTTGTTTTTATAAGAGAAATAAATGCATTTGGCGGATAAAATTTTAAGGTTGTAACGATTGCTTCCTCAACTTTGGTTATTTTTATTTGAGAATTTGGTGTTTTTGCAGATTGAGGCTCTTCCTTCTGGTTTAAATTAACCAATTCTTTCTCCATGGCACATTTTCCCATACAACAAGAATCTTCTTTTTCTTTATTTTCGCATAATACCTCGGCATAATACTCTTGATTGATGAAATACCCTACACACACCTGCAATTTGGCGAAAATTGAGAATAAAAGTGAAAAAAGAAGGGTAATTGAAATCAGTCTCACGCCACAAAAGTAGCGTATAAATAAGTAAAAAATCTATTTTTTTAACGATTTATGAATAAAAATGGTAGTTTTTTAAAAAATCTTATCTTTGCAGCCTAACTAACACAAACTAAAATATGATCTATTTGGATTTTGAAAAACCAATTCAGGATTTAGAGGAAGAAATTACTAAACTTAGAGAAGTTGCTTCTAAAAGTAAAGTTGATCTTTCTGAAAAAATCAAAGAAATGGAAAGTCATATTACCGCTAAAACAAGCGAACTATATTCTAACCTCACCCCCTGGCAACGTGTACAAGTAAGCCGTCATCCTGAAAGACCCTACACTTTAGCTTATATTGATTCGGTATCAAATAAATCTTTTATTGAGTTACATGGCGACAGAACTGTGGGTGATGATAAAGCAATGGTTGGAGGTTTTGGTGATATTGATGGGCAAACCGTTATGTTTATTGGTCAGCAGAAAGGTATTAATACTAAAATGCGTCAAATTCGTCGTTTTGGAATGGCTAATCCTGAGGGTTACCGTAAAGCTTTAAGATTAATGAAAATGGCTGAGAAATTTAATAAGCCCATTGTAACTTTTATTGATACTCCGGGTGCTTATCCGGGACTAGAAGCTGAAGAGCGCGGACAAGGAGAGGCAATTGCCCGTAATTTGTTAGAAATGGCGCAGTTAAAAGTACCGGTTATTTGTATTATTATTGGCGAGGGCGCTAGTGGTGGTGCATTAGGTATTGGCATTGGCGATAAAGTATTAATGTTGGAGAACACTTGGTATTCGGTTATTTCGCCGGAATCTTGTTCGTCTATTTTATGGCGTAGCTGGAGTTTTAAAGAACAAGCAGCCGACGCATTAAAATTAACCGCAGATAACATGAGTAAAAATGGTTTAATTGATGGTATTATTAAAGAACCATTAGGCGGGGCACACCGTAACCACGAAGAAATTTTTGCTACCGTTAAACAAGAAATTTTAAAACATCTTGCAACACTAAATAAATTAAACCCTGAAGAAAGAATTGAACAACGCATCAATAAATTTTCGGCAATGGGCGTAGTGCATGATTTGGAAGAAGCAGCGGCAGCTGAAGCATAAAAAAATTAACTATTTTACAATTAATAATTTAAAATTCATCAATTCAAATGGCAGACACAGGCGATATCAATGTAGGTTCGATTATACGATTTAATGGCGACATTGTACAAATTACAGATTGGCAACACCGTACTCCGGGAAATTTACGTGCATTTTATCAAGCAAAAATGCGCAACTTAAAAAATGGTAAACAAACCGAGAACCGTTTTAGAAGTGGCGAAAGCGTTGAAATGGTGCGTGTAGAATATAAAATGATGCAATTCATTTATACCGAAGGCGACTTTGCAGTATTAATGGACACTACCAACTATGAACAAATTCATGTTCCGTTAATCATGTTTGGTGCAGGTGGCCGTTTCTTAAAAGAAGGTATGGAAGTAAAAGTAAGCTTTGAAGGAGAAGAACCTATCATTGCAGAACCACCAACATTTATTGAAGCTGAAATCACTTATACAGAACCAGGATTAAAGGGCGATACAGCAACTAACACCTTAAAATTTGCAACCTTAGATACAGGAACAGAAATTAAAGTACCGTTATTTTTTAACCAAGGTGATTGGGTTAAAATTGATACACGTACCGGAGATTACGTTGAACGTATTAAGAAATAATAAATTTGTTGGTTGAGTGAAGTCGAAACCAAAGTTATAGAAATAAAAAAATCTGAAGAAAATTTCTTCGGATTTTTTTTGTTGTATTTTCTAAAACTTTATTCCTTAATGAATTTTTTGCTTACTTGTCCGCTTTCTGTTTTGATTCTGAGAAAATAAATCCCATTTTTTAGCTCTGAAACATTTATTACAGGATTAAAATTATTATTAGGCTTAACCAAGATCACTTCTTTTCCCATCAAATCAAGTATATTTATTTCTAAAATATTATTAAATAAATCATTAGAAATTTTTAGATTTTCGCGAACTGGGTTGGGAGACAAGATAAAATCCGAGTCAATTAAATTTTCTTTAAGATTAGTAATGTCCATTACACCGCAATTTAGATTTATGGCGTTTGAATAAATCGGATAACCATATACTAAAGGCGAACCTGCATAACTACCTTGCCCGTAATAAGAGCCTAAACCGTAATAATATGCCCGTGTATTTCCATCTGGACAAGATACAGATGCATCAAGACAACTATCTGAAGACCCTATCACTTCAATACAAGTAAAATAAGATGCGCCAAATCTACTTTGACAATTCCCACTATTTTTAAACCCATAGTATTTTATTTTTGCCCCATAAGCAATGTTATTAGTTGGGGTTATCTGCCCTTGAAATCTATTTTGTTGAGGCATTTGTTTATCAATATAATCATTCAAATTAATTTCTGTTAAAGTTTGTGTTCCCGTAGTTGTAGCATAGGTATAACCATAATATGGATGATACATAGTTTTATTAACTGTAACACTAACT
>Ga0066439_1000520_pt1 | contig 11619 bp, 7 predicted proteins | sample LakWasMet57_HOW8_2_FD_59527 | JGI IMG/M metagenome (GOLD analysis project Ga0066439, IMG submission 59527) | Freshwater sediment methanotrophic microbial communities from Lake Washington under simulated oxygen tension - Sediment Metagenome 57_HOW8 | ecosystem: Environmental > Aquatic > Freshwater...
TTTACAGTACTTGTACAACTTGATTGAGTGGTTGTTGGCGCTACCGCTGGTTGAGGACTAACACTTACAACCGAAGTTGCTGTAATTGTTTGAATAGCATTTAATCCATTTAAGCCCGTAATATAGGTAGTATAAGTAGTAGTAACATTTGGTGTAACCACAAAATTGCCGGTACCGCTTGTTAAAGCACCTGGATTTAATGAATAGGTTGGACTAGTTAAATTAGCAAAATTAACTGGCACAACCGTTGCAGTGGCACCTGCACATATTGAATAATTTGGATTACAATTAGGATTACATGTTAAACTAGACGTACCCAAAGTTTGAAAACTAACTAAAGTATTAACGCCACTATAATTTGAAATACAAATTATGAACTGCTGACAAGCATTTACAGCTAATGGTGGTTCATAATTTCCAGGATTTCCTCCCGGCGGAATATTTGCAGCAGAGGCAATTCCAGTGCCACCTGTATTAGTTGCGTTCCAATTACATCTTACCGGAGGCAAAGTGTTGTTGGTAATATTATTACACGTATTTGCAGAATAAGGCCACATGGCCCAATCATAAAAACCTGCTTGTGGGTTTGGACTATTTCCTGCACCAAAAACAAATTCTAAATTTCCTGGATTTGCAATTGTAATTAATAACCATTGCGGTTTTAATTCACCAGACAATAAACATCCCGCATTTGCAGAAGCAGGGTTTGTTGTAGGGTTACTGATATTACTTGGCGAAGGTATATCTTGAACATTACCTACACCAGATGTAGCGTTAAATGTAAAATTGGGTGTAGTACATAACGGAATTGATTGACTACAATCTGCGTTAATATTTTGAGAATATCCCTTAATAATCCCAATTAATAAAAAAACACTAAAAATAATTTTTTTCATATACTTGGTTTTATCTGGTTATTAATTTATTGATTGATTCAAAGATTTTTCCGGAAGGAATATTTTTATATACCTCTGTTCCATTTTCGTCAAATACAAAATTTGAAACTGTATTTGTAGGAACATCTATATTATTTAATTGAATTAGTTTTGTAGCACCATCTTTGTTTAAAATGATAGAAGCTGCATCGCCTTCTTTATTTATGACCACACAAACCAGTCCTTTTAATCCACCTTTTAATTTGGCAAATTCATAAATTTTATAAACATTATTAAATTGTTTGTTTGCCTCTCGCGATTCTTGGTTACTCACTAACCAAACATTAATGGCAATTAATTTATGTTCTAAATTTACTTCAGGATAATTTTCCTTGATAGCTTTTTTCACTTTCGAAAAAAGATCAGATTGAGCATTTAAAAAACTAGTAAACGCTAAAAACAAAAAGAGTGTGGCTATTTTTTTCATGCTCTAATTTAAATAAAAAGATTGAGAAACAAAAAGCCCCGTCTAAAATTAGACGGGGCTTTAATTTAGTTAGATTAAATATTAATTATCGGTATAAACTAACATTACCTTTTTTCTCGTAGGTAGTTTCATCTTTACCGGTAGCTTTTATCACGTAAAAATAAGTTCCAACAGGTAATTCTTTTCCTGCCATGTTTTTACCATCCCAAGCAATGTTTCCAGTTGTACTAGTAGATTCGAATACTTTATTACCCCAACGATCAAAGATGTTTGCAGTAATATCCGTTAAGTTAGCTACTTTTAAGAAAAACACATCGTTACTTCCATCACCATTTGGTGTAAACACGTTAGGCACATCTAATTTAGAAGGAAGTTCAACAGTAATTACCTTAACAACTGTATCAATACAAGTTCCTTTGGTTACATACATAGTTACAGTATAAGTTCCAGCATTAGTATAAGTAGTAGATGGAGAAATGCTAACTGAGTTAGTTATTTGACTAACACCATTTCCAAAACTCCAAACTGAAGTAATACTTGCGCTTGGTGTAGCAGTAGATGTAGATGCAGATAAATTTTGGAAAGTAACCGCTAATGGCGCGTAACCATTAAAAGCACTAGGAGTAAAGTCTCCATTTAACGCTCCGTTAACTACTTCAACTTGACCTTGAGATACACAACCATTTGCTGGATTAGTTACAAAAATATTGTACTCACCTGGTTTGTTAACTACAGTAGTAGAACATGTATAACAGCTAAATGATGCAGTTGGTACAACACCCCAAGCGTATGTAAATCCGGTAGTAGTACCTGTAATAATCGGTGCAATTGTAGCTCCGGCCGCAGCGCAATCTAAAATAAACGGTGCAGGTGCATTTGGTGTATTAACAATTGGGTAAATACGATTATCTGCAATAGTTTTTAAAGCAGATGCTTTACAACCGTTATTCAAATCTATCGCAACCATAGTATAAGTTCCAGGAGTATAGGCGATGTAATTGGTAGTATTAGAGAAGGTCACTTGTGGTGACGGTCCGCTCCAAGAAAAAGGAACAACAGCTAAAGGATGGAAAAAGATAGAAGGAGCTGTACTACTATTATTAGTTAAACTAATAGTAGGTGTAGTACAAGTAATAGCAGGCGTTCCTGTTGGAGCAATTCCTGTTAACGGCGGCTTAATATCTTGATAAATAGTCATTGTTTGCGTACTCTTACATAAGTTAAGATTATCTGTAATCGTTAATGTATAAGTTGCAACCGTAGGAGTATTAACCGAAGTAGTAGTAAACACGGTTAACGTATCGTTAGGTGTTTGACCTGGAGCACCAGGGAAAGCCCAACTAAATGAAACGTTAGAGTTTGTACTTGTACCTTGTAATAATGTTTTTGGAACATAACAGGTTAATGTAGGATTGTTAGCGATAGCAGTAAGCTGCGGTTGAAAAGTGTTTGAAATAATCGAAATTGGCACTTTTGTTTCGCAATTGTTTGTCATATCCTTTACAACCACAGTATATTGACCCGGTACATTTGCAGTAAATGTAGAAGGTAGTCCTACAGTGTAAGTTGGCCCAACAAAACTTGGCGGCAATACAGTATAGTTTACTGTTGATCCCGGCGATGGAGAAGTAGTTACGTTATTAACACTAATTAAAGCAACACTTGTAGTACCACAACCAATTGTGAAACTTTGAGGGCTACTAACATTATATAATGGGAAACCAAGTGATGAAGTAACATTTACTGTTTTTGTAACAGAACAGCCATTAATGTTATTAGTTACAACATAGGTGTAAATTCCGGGAGCAAGAAATTGCTGAATTGAAACAGTACCACCATTTGTTGCAGCACCTGCAGACCATGGAGAGAACCACGAATGCGTAATGTTTGTCATTGTACTAGTTGTAATACCAGTAAAAGTTGCTACAACACTACTACCGCAAACAATATTTTGTACAACCGGTGTTACAGTAGATGTTGGATTAGTTGTATTTAAACCAATTGTAAATACAGTACTAGCACTACAATTTGTATTTGGATCTGTAGCGGTTACGGTATAAACCGCAGGACTTGTAAACGAAACGTTAGTACCGGTTGCAGTTCCACTTAAACTAACCCAAGTATAGGTTAACGGACCATATGTATAATTACTATTTGCAATATAATTAATAGAAGTGTAAGCACATGTAATACTATTTGAACCCGTAACATTTGTAAGTGTTAATGTTGGAACAGGAGGAGCACTATTAATGTTAACAGTAGCTGAAGCTAAACAACCTAAAGGATCGCTAGCTGTAACGGTAACAGGACCAGTACCTATAGTATAAGTAGCCTGTGTAGTTGAAGAGTTTAATGAAACCGGATTAGGAGACCAAACAATTGTTGAAGCCACCGAAGCAGACCCCGCAGTTGTACAAGATGCAATTGCAACAGTACCACCACAAGGAGCTTGCTGCACAGAAGCAACAATTTGAGGAGCAGGTGTAATTGAAACTGTAATAACACGAACAATAGGGAAACATGAACCCGGAGGATTCATAGTTAAAGAGTAATTAGCTGAAATATTAGTCGTATAAGTTTGGTTAGTCATAGACGGTGTAGTAAATGGAGGATTTACACCCGGACCAGCCCATGAATAAGGCCCCATTCCGGAAGGAGCAACAATTGAAGCTCCAGCAGCACCACACGTAGGTAATGTTATAGAAGGTGTACCTGCAGGAAATGGATTACCGTTACCAACAATTGTCATAGGAGCACATTTAGCGTCAAAATACACATAAGCACCGTGTCCACCAGCAGTACAGTCAACTACAGTAACATCAATTTGAATTTGAGAATTTAAATACCCAGATAAGTCAATTGCAGAGTTAACCCAGTTTGAATAAACCCAAGCTCCACCACCAACTGCTGGAGAAAAAACAGGACCTCCTGCAGGAACAGTAAATGAACATCCTGCACCAGGAACAGCAATTGAGATATTAGGACAAGCTAAAACAGTAGATGCGTTTGTAACCGTGTTAGTAACAGTAACCTGAATATTAAAACCAGGTTGATCACAACAAGGATGCGTTCCATCTTGAATAACCGGTAAATAAGCATATTGAAATAATGCGTTGTTTGCATTAACAATAAATGCTTTAGACATTTTTATTGCTTTTGCTCCAGAAAGTGCATTGTTTAATTTAATAAAACAATTTCCTGCAGGAGTTGTATTCACTTGAGAATCAAAGTAAGAACTAACCTGAAATGGTATCTTAGCGTCAATTGTTGGCGCATTAAAAACAGTATAGTTATTTGTTCCAGAAAAAGTTGGCGGTTGACAAGATCCATATGAACCAGTAGAACCCGATTGTAAACTCCAACCTTGAACAGCTCCTGGCGCATTTATTTGCGACGTTGCTAACTCAAAATCTTCATTATTACAAGCTCCACCCGGCACAAGCGCATTTGTCTTGAAATTAGTTGGATTTTGAAAAAGAGTAAATTTCTTTGGACTCTTAGTTTTTAAATTATATTTCTGTTTAACATACGCTCTTTTTTGATTGTACATAAAAAACTTATATTCAACTCCATAAAGTCTCTCTGATAAGGCAATTGCAGAATTACCAGCTTCATCAAAACCCGCTATTGAATCGGCGGTGAAGATGTAGGATACCCTTTCATCCACTTGCCCGATACTTTTAAAGGCAAACATTGCCATAAAAGCCAGGAGGATGAGTTTAATGTTAATTTTCGATCTCATGTTTTCTGTTTTTAAATTCTAATTAAGTTTGTAAATGTAACTATTTAGTTTATTTTAACAAAAGAATACAATATTCGTGCCAAACTTAAAAATTTGTTAAAATTCTAAGCAAAAATGCCTTTTTTTGATGTTAAAATAAACTTATCTTTGAACTTTATACCTAAAATATGCAATTACTACAAAATAAGGTTGCCCTTATAACTGGAGCAACAAGAGGAATAGGTCGCGGAATAGCGCTTAATTTTGCTAAAAACGGAGCAAATATTGCTTTTACCTACGTTAGTTCTGAAGAAAAAGCTAAAGCTTTTGAAGCCGAATTACAAGCCTTAGGAATAAAAGCAAAAGGCTATAAAAGTGATGCAGGTGATTTTAAAGCTGCCGACGAATTAGTAACAAATGTAGTAGCCGAGTTTGGAACGATTGATGTTTTAGTAAATAACGCCGGTATTACCCGCGATACTTTATTAATGCGAATGAGCGAACAACAATGGGATGAAGTAATGAATGCGAATTTAAAATCTGTTTTTAATTTAACAAAGGCGGTTCAACGCCCAATGTTAAAAGCTAAAAAAGGATCTATTATAAATATGAGCTCTGTTGTAGGCGTTAAAGGAAATGCAGGTCAAAGCAATTATGCCGCCTCAAAAGCAGGAATTATTGGTTTTACAAAATCAATTGCATTAGAACTTGGATCAAGAAATATTCGTTCAAATGCCATTGCACCTGGTTTTATTGAAACTGAAATGACGGCTGCACTCGACGAAAAAGTTGTTCAACAATGGCGCGATTCTATTCCATTAAAACGCGGCGGAACAACCGAAGATGTTGCTAACGTAACCTTATTTCTTGCCAGCGATATGAGCGCCTACGTTACCGGGCAATGCATTAACGTTTGTGGTGGAATGCTTACTTAATGCCTCTAATTTTTTAAAAAATTGTTTTCAAAAATAATTGTAAATAGTCCTTGGTATTTTTTTTTATTAAGCCTTTTTTTAGGCTTAATGGCTAGCATTCTACTTTATTATAAGAATAAAAAAAATACCGATGTTCCAAAAAAAGTAGTTTATTTTTTATTTACGATTCGCTTTTTCAGTATTACAATTATTACTCTCTTTTTACTTTCAATTTTTTTAAAGCAAGTTAAAAACGAAACTCAAAATCCAATTATTATAGTTGCCATCGACAATTCATCATCAATTGTAATGCAAAAAGATAGTTTGGAAATTAAAAAAGACTTCCTTTTAAAACTTGCCAACTTAAAAAACTCCATCTCAAAAAATTTTGAAGTAAAATCCATTCTTTTTGGAGACAAATCAGTTTCCTCATTAAACGAACCAAATTTTAACGATAAAGAAACCGATATTTCTAATTTAATTTCAGAAATAGATAATAATTACTCGAACCAAAATATTGGTGCACTAGTAATTATTAGTGATGGTATTTATAATAAAGGATCTAACCCGCTATACGCTGCAGAAAAATTAAATTTTCCTATTTATCCTATTGCCCTTGGCGATACCAGCGAAATAAGAGATATAGCTATTCTAAAAATAAATCATAATCAAGTTGCTTATTTAGGGAATAGTTTTCCTGCGGAAGTAATAGTATCTGCAAAAAATTTCAAGGGTAAAGAGGTTGCTGTAAGCTTATTTCAAAATCAAATAGAAAAAGGTAAACAATTAGTAAAAATTAATTCCGACAATTTTTTAGCCACCTGCAATTTTACCTTTAACGCTAACACGGTTGGCCTATTAAAATACAATGTAAAAGTTTCTGTTTTAGAAGGAGAAAAAAACACCCTAAACAACCAGCAATCTTTTGTGGTAGATGTAATTGATAATAAAGAAAAAATTTTATTGCTGGCTACGGCGCCTCATCCTGATATTGCAGCCATTAAAGAAGCAATCATAAACAGTACGAGTTACGAAGTGGAATACGGATTAACCACTGAATTTAAAAAACCGATAAAGCCATACAGCTTAATTATTTTACATGGAGCTAACTCTAATCAACATCCTATTATTAACGAGTGTAAAATAAATGCCATTCCGTTTTGGATAATTAATCCAAGCTCTTCTGATAATTTACAGGGAATAAAAATTAATTCTGCAATAAATAAATTTAACGATGCCGAAGCATATTTTAACAGCGCTTTTGGTTTATTTAATTTAAGCGATGAACTAAAAAAATTCACGAAAGAGTTGCCTGCAATTAAAACTTTTTTTGGAAATTATGTTTTAGGCAATGGTACAAATGTTTTAATTAATCAACGAATTGGTAGCGTAGAAACACAAAATCCAATATTATTTTTTTCGGAAATAAATGGTTTAAAAAACGGTGTGTTTATTGGCGATGGTCTTTGGAGATGGCGCATGCGCGATTTTTCTGAACACACAAATCACAATTTATTTAATGAATTAGTCAGTAAATCTGTTCAATATTTATCAGTAAAAAGCGATAAAAGTTTTTTCAGAGTTTCGTCTCCTAAAACAATTAACGAAAACGAAGTTGTTGAAATTGAAGCAGAGGTTTATAATAAAAGTTACGAACTAATTACAGAGCCAGATGTAGTGTTAACTCTATCAAACAGTGAAGGCAAAAAATTTAATTATACTTTTGGTAAAACAGCTAATTCGTATAAATTAAATATGGGGCAATTACCCTTTGGCGAATATAAATACGAAGCCAAAGTAAAAACAAATGGCGAATTATTTGTAAAACACGGTAGCCTAATTGTTAAAGAAATAGTTTCTGAAAAGATAAATACAGTTGCCAATCACCAATTATTATTTTCGATGGCTAGCCGAACCGGTGGTAAATTATTCTACAGAAACGAACTAGATAAATTAGAAAGTGCTTTAATAAAAAATGAACAAATAAAACCCATCACCTACTCTCAAAATAACACCACCTCGCTCATTGATTTAAAATGGTTATTTTGGTTAATATTGATTTTTCTTTCTATTGAATGGTATTTTAGAAAACGTTACACCTCTATTTAATCCTTTAAAATGTTAAAAAAAACCTTGCGCACACTTATTTTAATTACAGTGCTTTCATGCTTTCAATTTTGTAGTTTAACACAAATTAAAGACGAATCACCTAAAATTAATTTAGTTAAAATTGGGTCTAAATTCAAAATTAACCTACCCGAAAATCATTCGGACGGGTATTTATGGCAATTAAGCGAAAACTATGATAAAAACTTAATTAACGACGTTGGAGCCGTTTGGCATGGAGATGAAAAAGGAATTGACTTTAATCTAAAAGCCTTATCAATAGGGCAAACCACGCTTACACTCATTAAAAGAAAATATACCGATACAATAAGTAATAAAACCTTCATTGTTAACATCATAGCCAAATAATTTTTATTTTTTGAACTTAAACGTTAACTTTACGTTGCTAAAAAAACACACAACTAAATTTAATTAAAAATGAGTGAACAAAAAGTAATTCGGTTTAATAATACAAACCGACAATTTTATACTGAACTTAAAAAAAGAGTTGACGCTTATTTTCGAGATAATAAAATAAGTAAAAGTGGTAACTTAAACATGTATTTAAAAACCGCATTTATGTTTGCGGCCTATTTTGTACCCTATTTCCTAATCACACTTAATGTATTTGAAAGTAAACTTATTTGGTTATTGCTTGCCGTTATTATGGGTTTTGCAATGGCAGGTATTGGCCTTTGCGTTATGCACGATGCCAATCATGGTAGTTATAGCAAAAACACTAAGTTTAATCGCTTTTTAGGATTCATCACCATTAGTTTTATTGGAGGACACTCATTAAATTGGAGAATTCAACACAATGTTATTCACCACACTTACACTAACGTTCATGAAATAGATGAAGATATTGCCCCTCCGGGGTTTATGCGTTTTGAACCTCATGCTAAACACAAGTGGATTCATAAGTTACAATTCATTTATGCCTGGTTCTTTTATGGTATGATGACGTTAATGTGGAGTACTACAAAAGATTTTAAGCAATTAATGAGATATAACAAAAAAGGGCATTTAAAAACCGCAAACACAACTTTTGCTACAGAGTTAACCTTAATTATTTTATCAAAAATTGTTTATTACGGTTATTTACTTATCCCTTATTTCTTGGTAAAAGAAATGACCATCTTAAATTGGTTGGTTGGTTTTGTTATTATGCATTATTTAGCCGGTTTAGTTTTAGCCATGATCTTTCAACCTGCGCACGTTGTAGAAGATACTGAGTTTCCATTACCTACAGAAGAAGGAAATATTGAAAACCATTGGGCAGAACACCAATTAAGAACCACCATGAATTTTGCAACCGGAGATCCAATTTTTTCATGGTTAGTAGGTGGCCTAAACCATCAGGTTGAACACCATTTGTTTCCTACTATTTGCCATGTTCATTACCCTAAAATTTCTAAAATTGTAAAAGAAACTGCTAAAGAATTTAATTTACCTTATTTAGATAAAAAAACATTTGCAGGGGCTTTATGGTCGCACGAAAAAGTACTTTATAAATTAGGCCGAGCTGCTTAAATATTAATTCGAATTTAAAAGAGCCTTATCTAAAAATAAGGCTCTTTTTGTTTTTATAAGTCCCTATACATTTCCAAAAAAACTGTAACTTCGGGTTTGATTTTAAATCTTATTAATTATTGTTATGGAAAAATTTGATGTAACCATTATTGGCGGCGGTCCGGGTGGATATGTTGCAGCAATTCGTTGCGCACAATTAGGAATGAAAACTGCGTTAGTGGAAAAATATCCTTCGTTAGGAGGAACCTGTTTAAATGTAGGATGTATTCCTTCAAAAGCTTTATTAGATTCGAGTGAGCACTTTCATAATGCTGTACACAATTTTAAAGAGCATGGTATTGACATTGCCGCACCTAAGGTAAACATCAAACAAATGATTGAACGCAAGCGTGGTGTAGTTAAAATGACAGTTGAAGGCATTAATTATTTAATGAAGAAAAACAAAATTACTGTTTACACTGGTCACGGCTCATTCGTTACAAAAAACCAAATAGAAATATTAAAGGCAGACGGTACTAAAGAAATAGTAGAAACCGGAAAAAGCATTATCGCTACAGGCTCAAAACCCTCTTCGTTACCGGGTATTGAGATAGATAAAAAAAGAGTTATTACCTCTACTGAGGCTTTAGAATTAACTGAAGTACCAAAACATTTAATTATTATTGGAGGTGGCGTTATTGGGTTAGAATTAGGAAGCGTTTACGGCCGTTTAGGAAGTAAAGTAACTGTTGTTGAATTTATGGATCGTATCATTCCTGGAATGGACGGCGCATTAAGCAAAGAACTACAACGTGTGCTTAAAAAGAATTTGGGTTTTGAATTTTTATTTAAACATAAAGTAACCGGTACAAAAGCAAGCGGCAAAGAAGTAACCGTTAGCGCTTTAAACAGTAAAGACGAAAAAGTTGAAATAAAAGGTGATTATTGTTTAGTGGCTGTAGGAAGAAAACCTTATACCGATAATTTAGGATTAGATAAGGTTGGTGTTAAGTTAGATAACCGTGGCAGAGTTGAAACAGATGAGCATTTAAAAACCAATGTTGATGGCATTTACGCCATTGGTGATGTTGTTAAAGGTGCTATGTTAGCGCACAAAGCAGAAGAAGAAGGCGTTTATGTTGCAGAACAATTAGCAGGACAAAAACCACACATTAATTATAATTTAATTCCGGGTGTTGTTTATACTTGGCCAGAAGTAGCGGCAGTTGGTTATACCGAAGAACAATTAAAAGAACAAGGTAAAAAATACAAAGTTGGTAATTTTCCATTTAAAGCAAGTGGTAGAGCAAGAGCAAGTATGGATACAGATGGTTTTGTGAAAGTGCTGGCAGATGAAGCTACCGACGAAATTTTAGGAGTGCATATGATTGGGCCTCGCACAGCGGATATGATAGCTGAGGCTGTTGTAGCAATGGAATATAGAGCAAGTGCTGAAGATATTTCGCGTATGAGCCACGCACACCCAACGTTTACAGAAAGCATGAAAGAAGCTTGTTTGGATGCAACCGGCAAACGCGCATTACATATTTAATAATATTAAAAGAGCGCTGCGAGATCTCAGCGCTCTTTTACTAAATCATAATTACAATGAGTTCACCAAAAGTAGGAATAATAATGGGTAGCAAAAGCGACTTGCCAACAATGCAAGCGGCTGCAGATATTTTAAAACAATTTGAAATTGAGTTTGAGATAGATATAGTTTCTGCACACCGCACGCCCGAAAAAATGGTAGATTACGCTAAAAACGCACACAATCGCGGCCTGCAAGTTATTATTGCCGGTGCCGGTGGTGCTGCACATTTACCGGGCATGGTTGCCTCATTAACTCCACTTCCTGTAATTGGTGTGCCTGTAAAAAGCAGTAATAGTATTGATGGTTGGGATAGTTTATTAAGCATCGTTCAAATGCCTAATGGCGTTCCTGTTGCAACTGTTGCCGTTAACGCGTCTCAAAATGCCGGTATTTTAGCAGCGCAAATACTA
>Ga0066439_1000521_pt1 | contig 11556 bp, 8 predicted proteins | sample LakWasMet57_HOW8_2_FD_59527 | JGI IMG/M metagenome (GOLD analysis project Ga0066439, IMG submission 59527) | Freshwater sediment methanotrophic microbial communities from Lake Washington under simulated oxygen tension - Sediment Metagenome 57_HOW8 | ecosystem: Environmental > Aquatic > Freshwater...
GAAAAACTACCTCTATCTACTGAGCCACCAATGATGACTAATTTTCCTTTTGGATTCATATACTTTATTTCATGTAAAACTATTGTAAAAAGAGCGATAATTAATTGAATTAATGGATAGTTTATACCATTATTTTGAACAATAAATAGTTTATATAAAAAACTAGGCTTATATTAGTCAAAAGACATACTTATTCACAATTAATTGCACTGTATATGAAAATCATTGAAACTAAAGTCATGCGTGGACCAAACTATTGGTCAATCAAAAGAAAAAAATTAATTGTGATGAAATTGGATTTGGAAGAATTAGAAGAACTTCCAACAAATAAAATTGATGGCTTTGGAGCACGTTTAGAGGCTTTAATGCCAAGTTTAATGCAGCACCGTTGTTCGGAAGGTAAAGAAGGCGGCTTGTTTTCTCGTATTAAAGAAGGTACTTGGATGGGTCACGTGATTGAACATATTGCTTTAGAATTACAAACTCTAGCTGGGATGGAATGTGGTTATGGACGAACCAGAGGGACAGGTGCTAAAGGGATATATAATGTGGTATTTAATTATATGGAAGAAGCAGTTGGATTGTATGCGGCAAAAACGGCTGTTAAAATTGCGGAACATTTAATTAAAGGAGAAGCGTATGATATAGATGCGGAAATTCGCCATATGCGTGAGTTACGTGAGAATGTGCGTTTTGGACCAAGCACAGGTTCTATTGTTGATGAAGCGATTGCAAGAGATATTCCTTTTATCCGTATTAATTCGGAATCCTTAGTTCAATTAGGTTACGGAAAAAATCAAGTGCGTTTCAGAGCTACTATGACAGATAGAACAAGTTCTATTGCAGTGGATTTAGCAAGTAATAAAGATGAAACCAAACGCATGCTGAAGGATGCAGCTATTCCAGTAGCAAAAGGTGTTTGTATTTCAAATCCTGATGATTTAGAAGATGCAGTGAAAAGTGTGGGATTTCCTCTAGTATTTAAACCTTTAGACGGTAATCATGGTAAAGGGGCTTCTATCAATGTAAAAACCATGGAAGAAGCCGTTGAGGCTTTTGCCCATGCTAAAAAATATTCTCGTAAAATCATTATTGAAAAATTTATTACAGGATATGATTTTAGAGTACTAGTGATTAACAACCGTTTTATTGCAGCTGCTTTACGTGAACCGGCTCATGTGATTGGTGATGGAAAATCAACGATACAACAATTAATTGATAAAGAAAACTTAGATCCTCGTCGTGGCTACGGACATGAAAATGTGTTAACCGAAATTTCTATCGACAGAGAAACATTAGAACAGTTAGCTAAGAAAGAGTATAATTTAGAGACAGTTTTAAAGAAAGATGAACATTGTTATTTAAAAGGCACTGCTAATTTAAGCACTGGTGGGACTTCTACAGATGTGACTGATATTGTGCATCCTCATAACATTTTTATTTGCGAACGTATTTCACGTATCATTGGATTAGATATTTGTGGTATTGACATCATGGCTTCTAATTTAAGTGAGCCTTTAGAAATAACAGGAGGCGTGGTTTTAGAAGTGAATGCCGCTCCAGGTTTCCGAATGCATTTAGCGCCAGCAAAAGGCTTGCCTCGTAATGTAGCAGCGCCAGTAATTGATATGTTATATCCAACTGGTAAATCATGTCGTATTCCTATTATTGCAATTACAGGAACAAATGGTAAAACAACCACAACTCGTTTAATTTCTCACATCGTCAAAAACAACGGGTTCAAAGTTGGTTTTACAACCAGTGATGGTATTTACGTTGGTAACTCCATGTTAACTAAAGGAGATACAACAGGACCTGTAAGTGCCGAGTTTATTTTAAAAGATCCTACGGTTGAGTTTGCTGTTTTAGAAACAGCACGTGGCGGTATTTTACGTTCGGGTTTAGGATTCAGTAGATGTGATGTGGCAGTTGTTACAAACATTCAAGAAGATCACATGGGACTTTCGGATATCAATACACTAAAAGACATGGCACGTGTTAAAGGTGTTGTAGCTGAAAGTGTAAAACGTGACGGTTATGTTGTATTGAATGCCGATAACGAATACTGTGCGGGAATTTCTAAAGAAGTGAGCTGTAATGTAGCATACTTTAGTATGAACGAAAATAATCCAGTGATTATTGAACATTGCAAAAAAGGTGGTATTGCTGCTATTTACGAAAATGGATTCATCACCATTAAAAAAGGAGATTGGAAATTTAGAGTTCAAAAAGTAACGAGTGTGCCTTTAACATTTGGTGGACGAGTGTCTTTTATGATTCAAAATGTATTAGCCGCAACGTTGGCAACTTACGTATATGGTTTTGCTACGGAAGATATTGCAACTAGCTTAGAAACTTTTATTCCTTCGGCAGCGCAAACACCTGGACGTATGAATATTTTTGATTTCAAAGAATACAAAGTCATGATTGACTTTGCGCATAACGCTGATGGCTTTAGAGGTATTAAAGAATTTTTATCAACGATTGAGTCCACTTCTAAAATAGGTATCATTACAGGTACGGGTGATAGACGTGACGATGATATTAGAGATATGGGACGAATCTCTGCCGAGATGTTTGATCATATTATTATCCGTCAGGATAAATTTTTACGTGGCCGTCAAGCAGAAGAAATTGTAAAATTATTAGTAGAAGGAATTCAACAAGTAAGCCCAATGACTTCTTACGAATATGTACCTAAAGAAATTGAAGCCTTAAATCATGCATTCAGTATAGCAAAACCTGGTTCTTTCATTGTAGCTTTAAGCGATGTGATTGACAATGCTATTGAAGTAGTGCATTCGTATTTAGATAAGGAAAGAGAAGGGAAATAGATTTTCTATAAATTTAAGAAAAGCCATCTATTATTTAGTAGATGGCTTTTTTATTTCTTAAAAATTAAATAAAGTGGTTTAATGGTTTTTCGCGTGAGGGATGTAAGCGTAAATCCTTTTACGTATCACGCCTTAGCGTGAGGAGTAAAAGATTGAAGCGGACAGCCCGACCAGCAGGGTCACGTCCAAATCTTTTTAATTCAAATTATTCTCATAACTTCTCATACTCACTTCTCACAAAGTCAGCCAACTCTTTTACATAAGCAGGAGAGAAATCAAATTTAATTCCTGCTGCTTCGTACAATTCAGGAATTGTTTTTAAATATCCTAAAGACAATGCTTTTTTATAATTAGCTAAAGCTAGTTTTGGATTTTGTTTGTAGCTGCGCCACATCGCAATAGCACCTAATTGCGCCATGCCATATTCAATATAATAAAATGGCACTTCATATAAATGTAATTGCGCTTGCCATGAACGTTGTAAATTATTTTCTAATCCAGTATAATCAACCACACCAGTTCCAAAGTCTTTACTAATTTGCATCCAATAGGCATAACGTTCTTCTAATTTATGTTTTGGGTTGGTATAAATCCAATGTTGAAATTTATCAATGGAAGCAATCCAAGGTAAACCTTTTAATACATCATTTAATTGTTCTTTCTTCGCACGTTTATAATCTTCTGGATTTGGAAAGAAAGGTTCCCAATGTTCCATACTAATTAATTCCATGCTCATACTGGCTAACTCTGCTACTTCGCTTGGTGTACTTTTAAATTCAGTTAATTCTAAATCCGCTGCTAAAAAGGCATGTACGGCGTGTCCGCCTTCGTGCACCATCGTTACCATATCGCGATGTAAGCCAACAGCATTCATAAAAATAAAAGGCACATCAGTTTCCATCAACGGATAATTGTAACCACCTGGCGCTTTGCCAATACGTGATTCTAAATCTAAACGTTTCATGTCTTGCATGGTAGTAATGCACTCTGCAAAATATGGGTCGATGGTATTAAAACAAGCAATGGTTTTTTCTGCTAAATCAGCGCCTGTTGTAAATGGTTTTAAAGGTTCTTTGCCTTCTGCATCCACCTCTTTATCCCAAGGTCTGTAAATATCTAATTTCAAAGCATCTTTGCGAGCTTGCTCATTTTGTTTCACTAATGGAACAATATGTTGTTGTATCGCATCTTGAAAGTTATAACAGTCTTGTACACTATAATCAAAACGACCTAACTCTTCATGTTTGTAATCTCTGTAGTTTTTAAATCCTGTGTTTAAAGCAACTTGGTGACGTAAGGCAATTAATTCATCATATAATTTATTTAATTCTGTTTCATCTTCAGCTCTACGTGCTTGTATTTGATGATAGATGCTTTCGCGTAGTTCTCTATCATTACTTTTAAAATAAGTTGCGGCTTTTTGTAAAGTAATTTCTTCTTTATTATAGGTGATTGTTTGCGCGGCTGAAATATTTCCATACTCTTGTTCTTTCTGACGCAATTCTGTTTGCAATTCAATATTTTCCTCACGGTATAGCTCAATACTTTTTTTAACGCCACGTACATAAACAAAGTAAGTGTCTTTTTCTAGCTCATCAATAAAAGGACAATCAATTAATTTTTTATTTAAATCATTGCTATATGGAGAAATATGTGGTTCAATTTCTGTGACGAAATAATTAAACGATTCTTGCAATTCTTCGTTTTGAGTATTGCAAGTCATTTTAATATAACGCCAAGCTCCATCTTCGTTTAGCACAGCTTCTAATTCGCTGTGATCTTTCATCCATTGTTTTAATTCGGCCACCGAATTAATTTTTCTATTTTTTAATTCTTCAAAAAAAGGTTCTAACCTTTCCCAGTTGCTTACTCTAAAATCTTTTGAAATATAATGGCGTTCCATAATGTTTGTTTTATGCATTGAAGGTAAGTGTTTATTAATAATTTGCCAATTGATAATATATATTTGGGCGTGTCCCCGCGAAAAGGCAGCAGGGTCGGGCTTTTCGTTACAAGTCCTCGCCATTCGTGCCTCATGGCTGTGGGCTTTTCACTTCAATCCCTCACGCAGCTATACGGCAAAATTGGGCGTTTACACTTCGATATTCCTGCAAGTCCAGCGTGAGGGATGCGAGCGAAAATCCTTTTGCCTGTCTCTTGCAAAAGATTGCAGCGGGTCAGCCCGACGGCGCTGCCTCTTTGCGTCGACACGCCTAAAACATAATAAAAATAAAAAAGCCCTCTCTTTCGAAAGGGCTTTCAATAAATATAATTAAGCTAATTAAGCTAATTAAGCTACACCTGTTTTTCTAACACCAGCTGTTTTTTTAACGCCTGTGCTTGTTTTTGTTTTAGTAGTATCTTTAGTAGCAGTTTTTTTAGCTGCTGCTTTTTTCTCAGTAGCTGCTTTTACAATTTTCTTTTCAGCTGATTCTTCTTTAGTTTCTGCTTCTTTCACTTTTAAGTTACCAGAAGTTTGTAAAGCATTATACCAAGTAAATAATTTACGCATATTACTTGTGTAAACACGCTCTTTATCGTAATCAGGTAAAACCGCAGCAAAATAAGCAACAACTGTTTTATCGTCAGCTTTTGCATCAATACAAGCTCCACCTTTTTCTTTATCAAAAATAGCTTTCATGATTTCTGCCACTGGTTTATCTTCGCCAGTAGTAAACATGCTAATGTCTTCTAATGAACTTACTTTAGCTGTAGAGCTAATAGAAGTACGTTTTTTATCAGCTAATCCTTCTACAATAATTCCGTTTTTAGATTGAGCAACCACTTTATATAATCCTGGTTGTCCGCTAATGGCAATAATTCCTGTTAAATCAATCATCGTTCTTTTTTAAAAAATTTAGATAACAAAAATAGTAAAATTTTAATTATTACAATGTTTTTCTCTAATAAAAGAGCCTTTTAAGCTTATAAAAAGTACTATTTTTTAAAATTGCAGACTTTTTAGCAAAAAGTTTTAATTATCTGTTTTTTTGAGAATGAATTTCTTATAAACATATTCCTCTTTGGCTTCGGCTAAAAACAGAGAGTCTAATTTTAAAGTATTTATTTTTTTAGTGTTTGATGTTTTTATAGTGGTAATAAGATAATTTGAATTTAAGAAGTCGGTTGTTTTTGGAGCCGATTCAAAAAAAAGTTCATTGAGTTTGAAATTTTGATTTGAAGAAATGGAGTTTGGCTGCATTAGATGGTTCCCAAAATAAAACATGAAATGTGTGTTATTTTGATATCTTATTTCTGAAGATTTTTGTTTTGCTATATATATGCTTATTAATTTAGATTTGATAGAATCGAAAGCAAAAACAATCACATCGTATTTTGTTTGATTTTCTATATTAATGGTTTTATCCCAATCAGTAAAGTCTTGTGCTCTTGTATAAAATGCGTTGTTTTTAAACGGACAATAACCAGTTACGGGGTGAGCCGAATCAAACATCAGTTTAAGTATGTTATCTTTGCCCGACGCTAATGAAAGCGAAGTGCTGTAAACTTCGTTTTTATAATTTTTAAGAGTAGAATTAACATCATTGTATTTATTATTTTGCTGTTCGATGATATTTAGAATATTATTATCGTTTTGCGAAGTAAATTGATAGTTTCGAGAACTGTTACTATTGCTGTTGCACATTCTCAAAAGGTTTATCAATACAAATATTCCAATTCCAACATATCTTATGTAACTAATGCCAGAGCCCGAACTGTTATCAACCGTGTCAATAAAAAATCGATGGTTGTTTTTAATTAAATTTTTCTGGTCATCGTCGCAATTAATCTTCACAAGAACTCTGCTTATAGATAGTGCAAATTCTTTATCATATTTTTTTAATTTATGATAGGCTACCAATAAATTGATGATATTATTTACGATGTCATATTTGATGTCGTTAAAATCCTCGGGTAAATTATTTAATAAAATCGCAAAAGAAGTGTAGGTTAAAAAGGTTAAATCATTTTTGTGATGAAGATTTACTGTATGTTGAATCTCTACTAAATAATTACTTAATGTAGATAGTGAACGGTGAACCTCTTCATAGCAAAGTTCTTGTGCATCTGCCGGTAATGCTTTCATCATTGCCAAGCTTGCATCGGCATGAGCAAAAACGCGTGTGCTCATGGCCTTTTTAAACTGAATGATTATCCGTTCATAAACAATTAACCCAAATTGATGACGTATGTTTTCGGGAATTGAAAGCGTAACAAATTCAATAGATTGTAAATTTATCGTATCATCCTCTAAATAGTTTAATATAGTAGGGTTGTTGTAAATAAACTCATGAATTTGTAGGTCGGGATTATTTAGTAAAACGTCAATCGATTTAATAATTTCATCTCTACTAAACGATTTTTTATTAATCTCAATAGTTGTTGCACCACTTAAATTGAGTTCAGCTAATAATTTTTTTCGTAAACGAATTAAATTAGCATCATTAATTTCGATGTTTTCATCAGCGGTTAAGCCTTTTACAATATTTAAAGGTGATTGGTAGCTCATCTTATCCTAATCCTGTTCCTGAAATTTTATCAAAAGAAACAATGTGGTTTGCAAGATTTAATAATTGTAAAAAGCAGCCTTTTAGTTCTTCGTAATTTTTACGCTCTAATGCTTTTTCCCCATTTTTAATTGCAACTTTTGCTGCATTGTAATCAGTGTAATCACTTTCGCTTTTACCGGCGTATGATACAAAAAACATACTAAGTAAGGTTGGTGTATTTAATATCACTTTCATTACCAATCTCATTTGAGATTTTTGTAAACTATCTATTTGAAAGTAGCTATTAGAAGTAAACGCTTGTATTTCACGAGATTTTAATTCGTCGTATTCTTTTCTGTAATTTGCAGGAATATCATCATGTGTTTCAAGCCAATATACTAATGTGCCCCTCCAACCATAATATTCTTCTTTGGTTTCAATCATTTTTGGATTTGTTTCTGACCCATAAATGTCTTGAGCTAATTTTCTTTTTTGTTCTTCTAATTGGTATTTCAAATCGCTAATATCGTTTTCGCGAAGTTGCATTACTTTTTCATATAATACTTGAAGCTTTTCTGATTTATCATTTAGTTCCGCGGCTTTTTCGTAATCTTCGCTACTTGCCGCTTTTGATACTTCAATATTTAATATGTTTTTTATTTCTTTAATCTCATCGCGTAGTTTAGAAATACTAACATGTTTTTCGCTAGGACTAAACACATTACTAAACTGTTGGTTAAATAATAAGAGATTTACTTTTACACTGACGTCTCTGCTTTCGCTCATTTCAATTTTAATTTCAACGTCACTTCCTTTTATAAGATCTCCTTGTAGCAAGTTTGCAGTTATTTCAATAACACCTATCGTTTGGTTTGTGTTAGGATGAGCTTTACTATTTCCTTCTAAAACGTTAATGATTAAACGTTCATCACTCGTTTTTTTTATTGTTTTACTAACTTCTCGGTAAATCGTTTTTACTAATGGTAAAATACTATTTCTTTCAAAAATGGGTTGGCACTTAGTGGTGTTATTATCTATATCATCAATCTCTATCGATATATCTTCGGGTAAAGGCTGACCAAATAAATTAAATAAACCATGTGTTATTAAAATAGATTTATTATTGATTTGTAGTTCTTGCTGTTTGCTATCGGTAATCTTTATGACAAATTCATTAGCACAATTTTTATTTAGTGTCACAAATTCACCAAATTTTGCTTTTAATGCTTTTAAGCCTGTGTCAAATCCGCCATCGGTTCTGGTAATTCTGTAAAAACAATTTTCAGGACAGTCGGTAACTTGTGCAGTAATGTATTCTTCGGTGTCTTTTGTAGTTTTATTATAAGATACTTGTATGGAAACATCTGCTGGTAAAGGATTTTGAGTATCGTTTGCAGTTGTTTGAATAGAAGTAGGTTTATTTCCTGCGTAGTAAGCGGCGCCTATGGCAACAGCCGTTGTTGGATCTACACTGCAATTAACTTTTAATCCGGTTTGTGTGGCAATGCTTTCTCTTACATAAGGAATAAACGTACTGCCGCCAATCATAATAATTTGTTGTAGTTCAGAAAGAGGAATATGGTTTCTTTCTACAACTTTTGTAATCATATCAATGGTTGCTTGAACTCTGTCTTTTAAGCAATTATTGAGTTCTTGTTTACTGATTAATATGTAGTAATCTTTTTCGTCGCCACTATCATCAAAATCAAAACTTAGTTCAATTTCAGTAGCATCAACATTACTAAGTTCTTTTTTTGCCTCTTCGGATTTTAATAATAAAACGTGATAAAGTTTTTCGTATTTACCTTGTAATTTATTTAATTCAGTTTCTAGTTCCGTATTGCCTGTTTTTTGAATCAGTTTTGGTAACACAATATCCATAACAATGGAATGATCAAAATCTAAACCTCCCAAAAAATTATCGCCTTGATGGTCAATCACGCGCATTTCTCCATTGTTGATGCCAATTAAAGCGACGTCAAATGTTCCTCCACCTAAGTCGTAAACCAACCATTTGCCATTAGTTTCTTCATCTAGTTGCTTATTAAAAAACGCCAAAGAAGCAGCAATTGGTTCTTGTAACAAAACCACTTCTTTAAATCCGGCCTCATAACCGGCTTTTTTAGTTGCATTACTTTGCACTGTATCAAAACTTGCTGGAATGGTAATAACAATGCTATCTGGTTTTTCTTGAGTATGAATAAAGTTTTTTAACTCAGTTAGTATATATGCAGATAATTGTATGGGTGTATAAAATTCGTTTTTTTGTTGCGAAAAATAGGATTCTGATGTTCCCATTTTTCGTTTAAAGCCAGCAAATACATTTAATGGGTCTTTTAAAAGCCATTCTCTTGCCTTATCGCCAATTATAATTCGGTCGCCTCTAAATGCCACACAACTTGGCAGGGTTTCTTTAAATCCAATGGGATTTTTAAATACTTCAACTCCAGCTGCTGTATATTTTGCTATTAGTGAATTTGTTGTGCCTAGGTCAATGCCAAAATTTATAGTTTGCATATCATATGTTATTTTGCTTCTACTACCACAACGCCACGTTGTAAAATTTGAGAATCTTTTGTAATGATGGGTTTAATAACTTTTGTGATGGTTAAATGGCCATTGGTTTCGCCAATTATAGTCGCGTCAATATCTGTACGCGTATCTCGGTAGGGTTCGTTTAAAGGCCAAGAATAGTTATAACCCAATTCTAATAAAGATTGTTTTATTCTATTGAAGCATCTTTCATATTCCTCAGTGTTACCAATTTTATCCTCTAACACACTTACTTGATTTATAATATCAATAATTGGTTTCATGATCGTTTAATTTTAATTATACGAATATATCAATTATCATATTTAAATGTATATGCGTTCAATAATTATAAATTTAGGAGGCATTTCTTATCAATTAATTTTTTTACAAGACTAATTAAATCAAAATCTCGATTAAATTTTGATAAAACACGCCGACTAAATCTCCAAAAACATAATGTTTATAAGCTTTTCAGGCACTGATAGTATGTTAAAACGAGTGTTTTTTTACCTCCCTTAACAAAAAAATAAATACAACGTACAATTTTTTTTCACTATTTTTTATATTTTCTTTAATTGCTTGATACATAAGCAAATTAGCCAGTTATTAACGATTGATGTTAATTTCTCAATGTTAAAAAAACAGCCGTAATGTTAATTTCATTTTCTAAAAATCCAATCAATTTTAATCAGATTTGTAGAACGAACTATGCAACAATTATTCTCTTAAAATGTTAAGAGATTTATATATAAAGAAAAGACTATGAATGAACCGATACTAGCAGAAAACAAAGACCGCTTTGTTATTTTCCCAATCAAACACAACGATATTTGGGAATATTATAAAAAATCAGAAGCAAGTTTCTGGACAGCCGAAGAAATTGACTTATCTAATGACGTAAGTGATTGGAATAATAAGTTAAATGATAACGAGCGTCATTTTGTGAAACATGTTTTAGCGTTTTTTGCTGCAAGTGATGGTATTGTTAATGAGAATTTAGCGATTAACTTCTTAAATGAAGTGCAATATCCTGAGGCTCGTTTCTTTTATGGTTTCCAAGTAATGATGGAAAACATTCACTCTGAAACTTACTCTTTATTAATAGATACTTATATTAAAGATCCAGTTGAAAAGGATAAATTATTACATGCGGTTGAAACAGTGCCATGTGTAGGTAAAAAAGCGGATTGGGCTTTAACATGGATTAATAACGGAAGCTTCGCGGAGCGTTTAATTGCTTTTGCAGCGGTTGAAGGAATTTTCTTTTCCGGTTCTTTCTGTTCAATTTTCTGGTTAAAGAAACGTGGTTTAATGCCAGGATTAAGTTTTAGTAACGAGTTAATTTCTCGTGACGAAGGCTTACACTGTGATTTTGCGTGTATGTTATATTCTGATCACGTAAAAAATAAATTACCAAAAGAAACAGTAACTAAAATTATTACAGATGCTGTAGTAATTGAAAAAGAATTTGTGTCGGATGCTATTCCAGTGCGTTTAATTGGAATGAACTCTGACTTAATGTGTCAATATATTGAGTTTTGCGCTGATAGATTATTATTAGCATTAGGTTGCGATAAATTCTATAACGCATCAAATCCATTTGATTTTATGGAGATGATTTCGTTACAAGGCAAAACAAATTTCTTCGAAAAACGTGTTGCTGAATACCAAAAATCTGGTGTGATGAACAATAAAGA
>Ga0066439_1000522_pt1 | contig 11541 bp, 10 predicted proteins | sample LakWasMet57_HOW8_2_FD_59527 | JGI IMG/M metagenome (GOLD analysis project Ga0066439, IMG submission 59527) | Freshwater sediment methanotrophic microbial communities from Lake Washington under simulated oxygen tension - Sediment Metagenome 57_HOW8 | ecosystem: Environmental > Aquatic >...
TGATCTCGAGCAACAAAAGATTGCACTCGATAAATCGGCCATTGTTGCAATAACAAATACAAAAGGCGACATCACTTATATTAACGATAAGTTTTGTGAGATCTCAAAATATAATGAGCAGGAATTAATTGGTCGTAATCATCGCATAGTTAATTCAGGCTTTCATCCTCCCGAGTTTTTTATTGCATTGTGGAAAACCATTAGCGCCGGTAATATTTGGCAAGGCGAAATTAAAAACAGAGCAAAAGACGGCTCATATTATTGGGTATCAACAACCATTGTGCCCTATTTGGATGACAAACAAAAACCATATCAATATGTGTCTATTAGGTTTGATATTACAAAACAAAAACAACAAGAAGAAGATTTAAAAAACAGAACACAACAACTAGAAGATTTTTGTTTTATCATATCGCACAATCTTAGATCACCCCTCTCAAATTTATTAATCCTAACATCAATGTTAGAAGCCAGTGAAACATTTGAAGACCAAAAGTTATTGATTAGCAAACTCTCTAAACCAATAAATACCTTAAACGAAACATTTTCTGAACTCGTAGAATCGCTTCAGGTAAAACGCGATTTACAGATAGAAAAAGAGGAGTTGAGTTTTGAAGCTTGTTTATTGGATGTCATGCAAATGTTAAGTCTGGATTTAATGGAAACGGAATTTGAGTTAACGCATGATTTTAATAATACTACATCAATCACATATCCAAAAAAATACCTTGTAAGTTATATGCACAATTTACTTTCTAATGCATTTCGATACAGATCGCCGGACAGAAAACTCACAATAAAAATAAGTAGTTACACATCCAACGAAAAAACATACTTAAAAGTAAGCGACAACGGTTTAGGAATTGACATGAAAAATCATGGTTCTAAATTATTCGGACTCAGAAAAACATTCCATGGTCATCCAGACGCAAAAGGCTTTGGTTTATTTATAACAAAAACTCAGATTGAAACGTTAGGCGGTAAAATTACTGCAGAAAGTGAATTTGGAAAAGGAACAACATTTTATATACAATTTTAATTATTAAATTATGACAACAGTAGAATCGCTTTATTTAATAGATGATGATGACACTTTTCAGTTTTTGGCTCAACGCACCATAGCAGAAACAAAAGTTGTTAAACTAATAAAAATATTTTCGAATGGTAAAGAGGCAATTGATTTTTTGGGGTATGCCATTGATAATTTCGAACAATTACCCGAAGTAATATTCCTTGACCTGAGTATGCCTATAATGGATGGCTGGGGTTTTCTTGAAAATTTTCTTTTACTAAAACCAAAAATCGGAAAAAAAATCTTCATTTACATTTTATCATCATCCATAAATCCAACAGATATAGAACGAGCACAAGCAATTAATGACGTAACAGATTATGTAGTAAAACCAATTACAAAAGATAAATTTCTTGCCTTAATTAAAAGTTTATAATCTTAAAAAAATTAAGAAGCATTAATCAGATGTTGATTTTTTATCAAACAACTTCTACAATAATGCCCTCAGCACCTTTTGGACTAATACTTATTTCTTTTTTCTGACAAACGAGCACAATTGAACCATCAAACTCTTCAATTGCCTTTAAATGAATTAAAGCGCCAATTATTAACTGATGTTTTTCTAAATATTTTAAAAACGTGGTGGAGTGATCGGTTACCCCCATAATTTTATAATTTTCTTTAACTTTTGCTTCAGATAATTTTATAAAATTACTTTTTTGAATTTTACCTTTTGCATCAGGAATTGGATCGCCATGAGGATCGTAAATAGGGTTACCTAAAATTGCAGCCAGTTTATTAATGAGTTTATCGTTTTGAATATGTTCTAACTCTTCGGCAATTTCGTGCACCTCGTCCCATCCAAACCCTAATTCTTTTGCGAGATAGGTTTCCCAAATACGATGCCGTCTAATAATTGCTAAGGCCAATTTAGCCCCACCGCTTGTTAAACGAGTGCCATACGATTTTTCGTAAATAACATGTTTTAGTTCGTGTAGCTTTCTTAACCCCTCGGTAACAGAGGCCGGGCGAATATTAAGCTTATCGGCCAATTTTTGATTACTAACAACGTGGCTGTTATCTGCCGAAAGGTTATAAATGGTTTTTAAGTAATTTTCAATAGTTTCTTGTCTCATAAAAAATCTTTTAGGCATACCAAAATTAATAATTATAACTAAACAAATAATAAAAAACTTTGCGCGATAAAATAAAACCATGAAAAAAATTTATAAAACAAAAAGTAAATTAATTTTTGCGCTGCAAATAATACTTTGTTTTATCGTGTCAAATAAATTACTTGGTCAAGAAAATAAAAAACTGCGCGATTTAAGTCCGGACAGACCGCACCAAACAGAGTCGCCAATTACGGTAGATAAATGGCACGTAATGATTGAGGCAGATTTAGCAAATTACAATTATAAAAAAACAAGCGATGATGCATTAAGTACATATGGCATAGGTTTACCAAACATTAAATTTGGTTTTCATAAACGCATGGATCTTGAAATAATTTCGAATGTTTACACCCACGAAATTTATAAGAAAAAAAGTTTGCCCGATGCCACTAAGTATTTTCAAGACCTTACCTTTCGTTATAAAATAAATGTATGCGGTAACGATTCCGGCAAATTTGCCATGGCAATTATGCCAACATTAAAAACCACCAATTTTTTTAAAGAAAACATGCAATTGCTTAGCGGTGGTATTTTTGTGAATATAGAACAAGAATTACCCGGAGATCTTGGGCTTGGATACACCGGCGGTTTAAGTGCCTTTTCGGTTGAACCGTTTATGCAACAGTATGAACTGTTTTCAACAGCAAGTATTGATTTTAAACTGTTAGGAGCGCTTAGAAGTTTTGTAGAGTTGTCTTACAGATACAACCAAACAGCAGAATACTTGCATACCTACTCGATAGATAGCGGTATCATTTACACACCAACTAAAAACCTGCAATTTGATACAGGATTTTACTTCTATTTACCATCTAACAGCCCATATATTTTTATTGGCGGCACTATCCGTATATAAAAAATAAGATCAGGCTAATACCCGTAAGGTTTTAAAAACCTGACAGGTATGGTAAAAATACAACACTAAAAATAAAACCGTACCTTTACGGCTAGTAATTTTATACCAATTTTTAAAATAAAATTGCATACTAGCATAAACATGAAACGAATTACCGATTACAGAAAACTTTTTGAAATTACGAAAGACACCGATCTTGCAGAATTAAAATTAATTTACAGACGATTAATGAAAGAGTGGCATCCTGATAAATTTGCAGATGAGGCATTAAAAGCAGAGGCAGAGGCAAAAAGTAAAACCATTATTGAAGCGTATCATTTTTTAGTTAGCATATCTCCCGAAACACACGCCGCATCGTTAGAGGATTATAAACTTACCTCGGCAACTTCGGGCATTGACGATTTTTTATATAAAGGGTCAACCTTGCACATTACTTTTAACGACGGCAGTAAATACGAGTACTTTGGTGTTCAAAAAAACACTTACAACAAACTCATTAACTCAGGCAACCTTGCAAGATTTGCAAGAAGACATATTTTTGATTCACATATATACAGAAATGTGTTTAAACCAACTCCTGTAGAATAATTTTGAACTTAAAATTTTACGTTAACCCATTTAAAATAAAACCATGGAGCAAAACGAAAAACCAAGCGAAGAAACACTTGAACAATGGCACAAAGACCCAAACAATTGGGTACTTGGTATATTTTATTTTAACAAACAAGACAAACGAATTTTTCCGCCAAAAAAATTAAAAGCATTTGGGTGGACAGTAAATTTTGCAAACCCTATTTCTATTTTATGTCTTGCAGGCATTATTGCAATAGTTGTACTCATTCAAACTTATGCGTTCAAACATTAAATGCTGCCTTTAAAAAAAGAACACCCAAAAGAAAAAACAAAATTACATCCACGAAATAAACACCGTGAGCGGTATGATTTTAAACAACTCATTGCAAGTTGCGCCGAATTAAAACCATTTGTTAAGTTAAATGAATACAAAGATGAATCGATTGATTTTTTTAATGCAGAGGCAGTAAAAACATTAAACAAGGCGCTTTTAAAACATTTTTATTCTATCGAACATTGGGATATTCCAAAAAACTATTTATGTCCGCCTATTCCGGGCAGGGCAGATTACCTTCATTATGCCGCAGACCTTTTGGGCAGCATGAATAATGGAAAAATTCCTACCGGTGAAAAAATAAAATGTTTAGATATTGGTGTTGGCGCTAATTGTGTTTATCCAATTATTGGCACTAAAGAATATGGTTGGAATTTTATTGGAACAGATATAGATACGGTAGCAGTAGAATCTGCAAACAAAATAATTGAATTAAACCCCTCGTTAAAAAACAAAATAGAAATAAGATTACAACACAACCCAAAAGATATTTTATACGGTGTTTTAAAAAAGGATGAGCGTATTGATTTGTCTATTTGTAACCCACCATTTCACGCTTCGTTAGAAGAAGCGCAGGCTGGAACAATTCGTAAATTAAGTAATTTAAAAGGTAAAAAAATTACTAAGGCCAATTTAAACTTTGGCGGACAAAATAATGAATTGTGGTGTAAGGGAGGAGAGCTAGGTTTTATAAGAGACATGATTCGTCAAAGCAAACAGTTTTCTGAATCTGTTTTTTGGTTTTCAACTTCAGTATCAAAACAATCTAATTTAAATGCTATATATCAAGAATTAGAAAAGGCAAAGGTTTTTGATGTAAAAACAATTCCAATGGGGCAAGGCAATAAAACCAGTCGCGTTGTTGCATGGACCTTTTTATCAAAAGAAGAACAACTAACATGGGTAAAAGAAAAATGGTAATCTAATTATTTAGTGCTAAAAAAAATAAACAAAAAACCCTCTCTAAATTAGAGAGGGTTTTAATTTGTTTGTCTTGCCTTTGACTCCGCTCAGGGGGCATTTAGGGTTAAAACAATCTATAATCCCAACAAAACTTCTTCGGCATTTTTTCCGCCAAATAACATACGTGTAGGATTTTCTAACATCTCTTTTACTTTCACTAAAAAACCAACAGATTCTCTTCCGTCAATAATTCTATGATCATAGCTTAATGCAATATACATCATTGGGCGAATAACTACTTGTCCGTTAACTGCCATTGGTCTATCCACCACATTGTGCATTCCTAAAATGGCGCTTTGCGGTGGGTTAATAATTGGCGTACTCATCATACTTCCAAAAACACCACCGTTAGTAATTGTAAAGGTTCCGCCGGTCATATCTTCGATAGTTAATTTACCATCGCGGGCTTTAACTGCTAAATCTTTAATACCACCTTCAATTTGTGCAATGCTCATTAACTCTGCGTTACGCAATACCGGTACCATTAAACCTTTTGGCGCACTTACTGCAATTCCAATATCACAATATTTGTTGTATACAATTTCTTCTCCGTCAATCATTCCGTTAACTGCAGGATAGTGATATAACGCTTCGGTTACTGCCTTTGTAAAGAAACTCATAAAACCAACATTGGTTCCATACACTTCTTTAAATTTATCTTTGTATTTTGCTCTAATAGCGTAGATAGCGCTCATATCAACTTCATTAAACGTAGTTAACATGGCAGTTTCATTCTTAACAGCAACTAAACGTTTAGCAACTGTTTTACGAAGAGAGGTCATTTTAACTCGGTCTTTATCTCTTCCGCCCTTCCAAGAATTAGAAAGAACTTCTGCGGCAGTTGGTAAACCGTTAGATAACGCAGCCAACACATCTTGTTTAGTAATGCGCCCATCTTTACCGGTTCCGTTTAATTGGTTGGGTTTAATATTATTCTCTGCCATTATTTTAGCAGCAGAAACACTTGGTGTGCCTGTAGCGTAAGTGCCGGTGCTTGACGCAACAACAGCTTCTTTTTTAGGCTCTTCTTTTTTAACTTCAGCTTTTGCTTCGGCTTTTGGAGCTTCTTTTTTAGCCTCGGGTTTAAACGAAGTGTCTATTTTTACAACTACCTGTCCCACTTTTACAGTATCCCCTTCTGCAGCTAATACTTCAATTTTTCCAGACTCTTCTGCATTTAAAGTTAAGGTTGCTTTATCAGAATCTACTTCTGCTAACACCTCATCTTTTTCAACTACATCGCCGGTGTTTTTTACCCAACGTGCAATTACTACTTCTGTAATAGATTCTCCGGGACTTGGTACTTTTAATTCTACAATTGCCATATTGAAATTTTGAATGTTAAATTATAAATTTTGAATTTCTATTTTACTAATACTTTACTAAAAATTGCCGCCATTATTTCTTCGTTTTCTGCTGCATGACGTTTAGCAAACCCTGTTGCAGGACTTGCAGCTTCATCTCTGCCAACATATTTTAAGTTAAGCGAACGCATGTTTTTATCTACAAAACGCCAAGGACCCATGTTTTCAGGCTCTTCTTGTACAAATAAATATTCTTTTGCTTTGCTGTATTTTTTCAAAATAGCATCTACTTGTTTTTGAGGGAAAGGATACAATTGCTCTAAACGAACAAATGCAATATCACTTGCTCCTTCTTTTTCTCTACGCTCAATTAAATCGTAGTAAACTTTACCGGAGCAAAATGCAACACGTGTAACTTTTTTAGCGTCAATGGTATCGTCTAATACTTCTTGAAAATTATTTTTAGTAAAATCAGTTATCTTACTTACACAAGTAGGGTAACGCAATAATTTTTTAGGTGTAAAACAAACTAATGGCTTACGGAAATCGCGTTTTAATTGACGGCGAATAACATGAAACTGCTGTGCAGGTGTTGTTGCATTTACGATTTGCATATTGTTTTCGGCACATGCTTGTAAGAAGCGCTCCATACGTGCGCTTGAGTGCTCTGGTCCTTGCCCTTCGTAGCCATGTGGCAATAAAACAACCAGGCCATTCATACGACGCCATTTATATTCTGCAGAAGTTAAATATTGATCAACAATAATTTGAGCACCATTAAAGAAATCTCCAAATTGCGCTTCCCAAATTGTTAAGGTATTTGGTGCGGCAAACGCGTAACCGTATTCAAAACCTAAAACGCCATATTCACTTAACAATGAATTATAGATTTCGAATTTTACATTGGCACCAATGTTATTTAATGGCGTGTATTCTTCTTCACTATCTTCGAGTTTTACAATTGCATGGCGGTGAGAGAAAGTGCCACGCTCAACATCTTGTCCGCTAAAACGAACAGGATAACCTTCTTTCATTAAACTGGCGTAAGCTAATAATTCACCCATTGCCCAATCGTAATTATCATTAGCAATCATTGCTTTACGATCGTCAAACACTTTCTGAATTTTATTAAAGAATTTTTTATCCTTAGGAAGTTCGGTAGATTTTTTTGCAATCTCTAAAAATAATTTTTCGTCAACCGCTGTTTTAGGCGACTCATCAAAATCCTTATCAGTAGCCATTTTTACCCCTTTCCAATTTCCTTCTAAGAAAGAAGTGATTTTGGCTTTTTCGGTTTTTTTAGCTTCATCCAAATTGGTATCTAATTCTGCTTTAAAAGCAGTTTCAATTTCTTTTGCTTCGTTGGCTAATTCAGATCCATCTGCTTTAAGTTTTTCAACATAAATATCTTTAGGATTAGCATGTGCAGCAATTGCCTTATATAATAATGGTTGTGTAAAACGAGGCTCATCTCCTTCGTTATGGCCGTATTTACGGTAACACAGCACATCAATAAATACATCTTTATGAAATGTTTGACGGAACTCCATGGCTAATTTAGAAATGAAACATAAGGCCTCTACATCATCACCATTAACGTGAAATACAGGACTTAATACCACTTTAGCCACATCGGTGCAATAAGTAGATGAACGTGCATCTAAAAAGTTTGTAGTAAACCCAACTTGATTATTAATTACAAAATGAACTGTACCGCCTGTTTTATAAGCATCTAACTGGCTCATTTGTACCAATTCGTAAACTAAGCCCTGACCGGCAATTGCGCCATCACCATGTAAAATTACAGGGCAAGCTTTTGCATTATTGCCGCCATGGCGACTATCAATTTTTGAACGAACAATTCCTTGAACAACCGCAGCAGAGGTTTCTAAGTGTGATGGATTTGGTGTTAAACTAATGTGTACTTTTTTTCCATCATCGCTTAATTGATCGGATGAATAACCCATATGGTATTTTACATCACCATCAAATAAAGAATCTTCACTTGGTCTGCCTTCAAACTCTGTAAAAACATCTTTATAAGTTTTATTCATGATGTTTGTTAGCACATTTAAACGGCCACGATGTGCCATTCCAATTACATAATCTTCAATTCCTAAATTTGCACCGTGCTCCATTAAGGTATTAATAGCAGGAATTACAGCCTCACCGCCTTCTAACGAGAAACGTTTTTGTCCAACAAACTTAGTGTGTAAGTAGCTTTCAAAAACTACTGCTTGCGTTAATTTTTTAAGAATAACCTTTTTTTCAGGAGTTGAAAAAGCAGGTGTATTCTTGTTTTTTTCCATACGTTCTTGTAACCACTTTAATACTTTTGGTTCGCGCATGTATAAATATTCTACGCCAATACTTTGGCAATAGGTACACTCTAAATGAGAAATAATATCCTTTAATTTAACTGAGCCTATGCCAATTTCGCTTCCTGCTTGAAACACAGTTTCTAGATCTTTATCAGAAAGACCAAAGTTTTCTAAAGCCAATGTTGGCTCATAAGTACGACGTTGACGAACAGGATTTGTTTTAGTAAATAAATGCCCGCGTTGGCGGTAGCCATTTATTAAGCCAAGTACTTTAAACTCTTTAGTTACATTTTCGGGAATTGCGCCTCCATCTCCATCATAAGAGGTGCGAGCAAATTCAAACCCTTTAAAAAAATCGCGCCAAGAAGCATCTACTGAATTTGGGTCTTGCGAGTACTGCAAAAATAACTGTTCAATTGCATTTACATCGCTTGTTCCAACATATGAAAATTTGTCCATTTTATTGATTTAGTATAGACGGTAAAAATAACAAATTTTGCAAGAAAATGAGCTAATTTTAGCTTACTTTTGTGACAATGAATTTGATAATTAAGTCCCTTTTATTGGTTGTTTTGGCTGTAATATTGCAGCCTTCGAAGGTTTTTGGTCAAAATAACCAAACGCAAACCCAATTAAAAGTAAAGCAACTTATTGAAAAAAGGGCCGAATATTACCAATTAACCAATGGCGAATTGGACGGTTACCGAATAAAAATTCACTTTGGCCCAGATAAAGAAGCTGCAAAATCTGTAAAAAATAAGTTTTCGGCAAAATTTACAGATTATGTAATTCATGAAGATTATCAGTTGCCAAACTTTGTGGTTTTGGTTGGCGATTTTAGGTCAAAATTAGAAGCATTTGAGTCTCTAAAAAAAATTCAGGTAGAGTTTCCGAACGCCTTTATTGTTAAGGGTAAGATTAAACTTAAATAGCTTTTATTGTAGCAAAAATTAAAGGTTGCTTTTAAACTAAAGTTAATTTTTAGCCTTTACTTTGGTTATCGTTTAACCTTTTCAAACTTCGTTCAACGTATATTTCGCTAGGCATAGAGGCTTGTTGTATACGCTTGGCGTAATAGATACTATCTAAAATTTCTTTTTGCTTTTCTTCAACAAGTTGCTTTTGATGTTGCGCTTCTTTTTCTTTTAATTCAATAATCGCTTTTTGTTTTTGAATTACTTTAAACCTACGATATAAGAAGATTGAAAAAATAAGTACAACTGCTAAAACACTGGCAACAGCTGCTATAATTATTTTTTGTTGTTTATGTTCTTGGGCAGATATTGCTTTTAGCTTTTCTTTTTCAGCTTCTGATTTAAGTTTTAACTCAACCTCTTTTTTTTCTACTTCATAATTTGTTTTTAAATCTCCTAATTGTTTGCTGCTTTCAAAAGTAAAAATACTATCAGTAAGTACTCTATACTTTTCAAGATGATCGTATGCTAATTTGTAATTTTTTAATTGGTATTCTATTTGCGCTAAATCGCCATGCGCAGCTCTTTGCTCTTCTTTTACCTCCATGCGCTCACTAATTTCTAGGGCTTTATCATAATTCAATTTTGCTGCTTTAAAGTTTTTAAGTTTAAAATCAATATTTCCTTTTGTAAGATAAACATGCGTTAAGGAATACTCGTCGTTAATTTTAGAGTATAATTCTTCGGCCATTTGTAAATATTCTAGGGCTTTATCAAAATCTTTTAACGCCTCATAAGTAATACTTAAGTTAACAGCAGCAATCCCAATATCATCATAAAAGTTTGAAGCTCTAGCTAAATTTAAATGCAACAATTGGTATTTTAGAGCACTATCTAATTGGCCTTGGTTATAAAAAACAAGACCCAAATTAGCATAAATGTTAGGTAATTCAGATACAATTTTAAAGTCATCAGAAAGTTTAAGAGCATCTCGGTAATATTTAATTGCTAACTTATAATTCTGTTGCATTTTATATATAATACCAATACCACTTAAACACAAAATATAATTGCTGTTATTTTTTATTTCTTTGTTAATGGCTGCTGCTTTCTGCAAATAATCTAATCCCTTAACGTATTCGGATTGTGTTGCATTAATTCTACCCAGTGAAAAATAACAATCTGCAATTTCAAATTTATTGTTTTGCTTAGAAAAAATTTCAATTGCCTTGTTATAATAAATTGTACTCGTATCAAACACACCGGTTAACAAATATATTTTCCCAATCCATTTATAGCATAAAGCTATTTGGCGTTGATTTTTTATTTTTAATGAAAGTGCTAAACTTTTTTTATGATAAATAAACGAAGAATCAAATTGACCTTCGTTTTTAAATAAAACACCAATTTTTCGATAATTAATAACTGAATTTGTATCTTGGTTAGAGACAAGTTTTTTAAGAGAATCCATTTTATGATTATCTACTGCCAATGTTCTTAAGAAAGAAAGGCAAAAAAACAGTATGTAAATTATTGTTTTAATAGGCTATCTGATTTTAATTTATTTATATTTCGTTCAATATATTTTTCGTTTGGCATTAAAGCTACTTGAATTCGTTTTGCGTAGCGAATACTATCTATGATTTCTTTTTGTTTTTCTTCCGTTTTTTCTTTGCTTTCATTTAATTCCTTCTTAAAAATAAACACAATTGTTAATGTTGCCATTATTACTGTAAACAAATTTATTACGAGTAACAGCGTGGCGTATTCTATTTTTACAACAGGCGCAACGTAATGGGTGCCAATAATTGATAGAATTAAAAGCACTAAAGAAATTATTATAAAAATAATAGATTCGGCAAGTTTTTCAAACACCAGCAAAGCGGGAATGGTAGTTACAATAAAGCCCATATAAAATCCGGAATCTAAACCGGATATAAGATTTACTAAGCCAAAACAAGCTGGCGCAAAAATAGAGATGTAAATCCGCGCAAAATTTAATCCAAAAAATTTATTAAATAATAGCGTACTAGAAAAAATAATTGCACCAAAAAAAAACACTGTTGCATGAAAATTATATCCCATTAAA
>Ga0066439_1000527_pt1 | contig 11437 bp, 3 predicted proteins | sample LakWasMet57_HOW8_2_FD_59527 | JGI IMG/M metagenome (GOLD analysis project Ga0066439, IMG submission 59527) | Freshwater sediment methanotrophic microbial communities from Lake Washington under simulated oxygen tension - Sediment Metagenome 57_HOW8 | ecosystem: Environmental > Aquatic > Freshwater...
GATATTGTATGTTTTATTGTTATCGTTTTTTATTGCAGTTTTCTAAAAAAAAACTATAAATAATATCATGAATATACGTAATTATATGATTTGAGAATAAATAACTATAAAACAAAAACGTGATATTTTTCACCATTTTTTATTGAGAGAATTCATGGTTTTTAACGGATTTTTTATGCGAATTTTGATTTTTTTAAATACTACCAAAATTTCAAAACAGTATTCTTCTAGTTATACTATAAAAAAAGCGTCCGGATTAAATCCGGACGCTTTAATGTTCAATCAAAAAACTATTAATTATTTGTTGATTGTTATTTTTTTAGTAATTGTTGTATTGTTAATATAAGCTTTAACAAAATAGGTTCCGTTTACTAAATTTGAAGTATTGATTTTAGTTGTTGAATCATTTACTTCTCCTTCAAATAATCTTTGACCAAGTAAGTTAAATAACTCTACTTTTTCAATTTTGTATCCGTTAGCTTCAATTGTGCAATACTCAGTTGCAGGATTTGGATATACTTTTACTTCGCTGCTAGTAATTTGGATATTAGCTAAACCTGTAATATTTCCAACATTAAAAGTAGATGAAGTAGTACAACCATTTGCATCAATGATTGTAACCATGTAAGCACCAGGATTTAATCCCGATAAATCTTCAGTAGTTGCACCATTTGACCATGAGAATGTATAAGGACCAGAACCACCGGTTACAGTTACATCAATAGATCCATCTTGAGATGAATTTGTACCCGCAGGTGTAACAGCACCATTAATAACTAATGGATTTGCAGGTTGAGTTAAGGCAGTTGAATAAGTAACTGTACAACCATTAAAATCTTTTACTGATACTGAATAAGTTCCAGCAGTAAGATTAAAGATAGATTGATTTACTGAACCAGTAGACCATTGGTAACTGTATGGAATTACACCACCTGTAACATTTAAGTTAATTGCACCATTTGAACTACCAGCACATGTAATATTAGTAATTAATGGAGTAACATTTAAGTTGGCCGGTTCAAAAACAAATTGAGTTGTTGAAACAACACAGTTGTTAGCATCCTTTACTTCGATTGTATAAGTTGCATTACCTACAAGGTTTGTGTAAGAATTTACTGATGAGTAAGCAACTGAATTTAAACTATACATGTATGGACTAACGCCGCCGGTTGCATTAATTGTTAACGCTCCGTTATTAGCACCACCACAAGTTACATTTAATACCCCTACGTTAATATTAATGTGTGAAGGTTGAACAATTGAAAATGATGAGTATCCAATACAATTAGCAGCATCTTTAACAATTAGGTTATAAGAACCAGCAGTTAAATTGTTAAAAATAGTACCAGATTGGAAAGTGTTACCACCATTGATACTATACACTAAAAACCCTGCACCACCTGAAGCTGCAATTGTTGCTGCACCAGTAGAAGTTCCATAACAAGATACACTTGCAGTTGTTGGAGCTATTAAGAATGCATTTGGTTGAGTAATTGTTTTTGTAACCACAGCCACACATCCGTTAGCATCTTTAACTTGAATTTGGTAAACACCAGCTTGCATAGCAGTTAACACAGGTGAAGTTTGAAAGTTAACACCATTTTTACTGTATTGAAGAATACCAGTTCCTCCAACTACACCAGTAATAGTTACACTTCCATCATTACCGCCATTACAAGATACATTTTGTTGTGTAGATGCAGTAATTGTTGGACCACCTGATGATAAAATTGTACCAGATGTAATATATTGGCAATTGCTACCATCTTTAATTAAGATAAAGTAAGTACCAGAAGCTAAAGGAGAGAATGAACCTGTTGGGAAAAAGTTTGTTCCACCATTAATACTATATTGATAACCTGATCCAGAACCACCTGCAGCAAGTGCCATGATTGAACCGTTAGTTAATAAACAAGTTGAGTTGGTAGTGTTTACGGTTGCTGTAATTGCAGCCGGTTGTGTTATTGTAATTGAAGCAGGCGTATTAATACAACCATAAGAATCTTGTGCAGTTAATGAATAAGTTCCTGCAGGTAGGTTTGTAAATGTACCTGAACCTTGGAAATTAATTCCATCAATGCTATAAGAGAAATTTCCATTACCACCAGTACCGTTCATGGTAATTGCACCATTTGATAAACCATTACATGTAACAGGAACAAATGATGAAACAATTGAAACAACTGCTGGTTGTGAAATTACTACAGTTCCGGTTTTTGTACAACTGGTAACGTCTTTTACAGTTACAGTATAATTACCTGCAGGTAATCCAGAAAAAACTGGAGATGACTGATAATTAATTCCATTTAAACTATAATTGTGTGTACCTGTACCACCAGTTGATGCAGCAGTAATTTGACCATTACTTGATCCAAAACAAAGTGCAGCACTAGAAGATACTGTTAAGCCTAAAGAAGGACCTTGAGTAACTACTACAGTAATGTTGTTTATACAACCTGCATTGTCTTTAACAACACACACATAAGTTCCTGCAGCCACATTTAAAAACACACCACTATTTTGGAACGATAAACCACCATTAATACTGTATTGAATTAAACCAGTACCACCTGTAGATGATAATGTAATACTACCATCAGTTCCATTAAAACAACTTACGTTTGTAATGTTTGGAGTTCCCATTACAGGACCAGCATTTGAATTAACACTTACTAATGAAGTTGTAGTACATGTATTAGCATCTTTTACAACTAAGGTATGAGTACCTGCTAATAAATTTGTAAACGTACCAGCAGATTGGAAAGAACCATTGTCTAATTTATACTGTAACGGTGCAATTCCACCAGTTGCTGATGAAGTAATAACACCTGTTGCATTGCCGCAAGTTGCATTTGTTACTAAAATTGAACTTATTGCAATACCAGTTGGTTGTGCTATGTTTAAAGTTGTAGAGTTTGTACAGCCTTTCGAATCTTTAATATCTAAAGTATAATTCCCTGCAAGAAGTCCTGAAAAATTTGCACTAGCTTGCCAAGGTCCATTATTAATAGCGTATGAATAACTTGGAGCCCCAAATTGACCACTAGCAACAAAACTTCCGTTATTGTTACCAAAGCAAGTAACACTCGAAATTGAAGTAGCGCTTACGTTTAAACCTACAGATACACTTCTTGTAAAAGTTTTAGAACAAACACCAGCCCATCCTTCAATTCTTGAAGTTAATGTAGTAGTATAAACACCACCAGCAGTGTAAGTATGACTTGCATTTAAAAGATTAGTATTTAATACTGCAGAACCATCACCAAAATTCCAAGAATAAAAAGTGTTTGAACCGGTATAGTTAGGGAATGCAATTTTATTAAACATACTATCTTTAGACATCACAGTAGTATTACTAAAAGTAATAGGCGTGTTAATGCTATAGCAAGATGAGTTAGTTGTAAAACTTGGATTGTTTACATGTGCCATGTTTGGTACAAGGTAAAAATCTCCATCTTTATTAAAACTATTTTTTGCACTTGCCCAGTTGTTACCAGTTGAAGTTCCGGCTAAACAAGCAAGATCTTGTAATCCACCTTCACCGTTTCCAGTGTACTTAAGGTTGAAAACATCTCCAAAAGGAAACGCATTAATAATCTCCACAGTAATAGCAAATCTGTTATTTACAGATACACCACCAGGGAATGTTACATCAATAAATCCATTTCCATTATCTGCAAAACCCCACCAAATTGAATTTGCAGTTGCAATTGAGGTTGTTGGTTTACCACTTGCATCCACATTATATACACCTACTCTTAATGGAACCCCACCAAATCCTGGAGTTGGATAATTACCTGATACTCGTACGCTGGATACTTTTCCTGGTCCTGAATAGTTATAGGTTTGTGAAGCCTTTTCTTCCAAGCCGTTTTTTAGTTGATACGATCCTGTACCTGCTACATTTTTGTAGTTGACAAAACCATTTAAGTCGTTTGCACACGGAGCCTGCGCTTGTGCACCCGACAGCCACAAGAGGGCACTTGCGGCTATTAATGTAATTTTTGTTTTCATATGTTTATTTTTATTGATTACTTGCACAAAGAAATAGACAATGCAAAATAAAAATGATGACGGCAATCAAAGGCAGCAGTGATGTTAGTCACTAGTGGATTAAATAAGCAGTTTACCTATGATTTGCAAAATGAAAATGATAATTATCATAATCAAAAAGTAAAGTCTCCAAAATGAATTTAAAAAGTTTAGGTAGAATAAGATTATTGTTGATTAATAGTTTTTCAAAATAAAACATTTTTTTTGATTTTGAATTTAGCCTATAGATTTTTTTATTTTAAAAAATATTAAATCATCCTTTAATAAAAAAAATATCTTTTAATATCCACCACCCATACGAGGCGGCATGCCCGGCATGTTACGCATAGGGTTTGGCTCTTCTTCCGGTTTAGGTTGCGTGCCGCTTTTGAATTTTTTAAATGTATACGTAAGGGTAAACATAAAATAACGTTTTAAAACAGTTGTATTATAATCTTCAGTGTAATTTCCGGTAACTGTTCGCCCTATACTGCGGTTTTGATTTAAAATATCAAATACCGAAACTTTTGCTTCTAAAGATTTGTCTTTAAAAAATTTATATCCTAAATAAGCATTCCATAAATAATATTGCTGATTATAACTTTGACTTAATCCATCGTATAATGTATAAACAACATCGGTATTAAAAACAAATCCTTTTAAGAATATCCAGTTTATTTTAAATGTAGTTGCATGGGTTACATAAATATTATCTGATTGTTTTTGCACTGAATTTTTTATGATGTTATAGGTACCATTGTATCCTAATGAAAAATCAAGATTTTGACTAATATTGCTGCCTATATAAACACCCCCATTAAATGCATAATTATCTGAAATATTTAAAACGTTATTAATTAACGATGGTGTGTGATTATAGGTAACGCCTCCATTAATATTTAAATTACTTTTAATTGCTGTTACCGGAAATCCGTAAACAAAAAATGAACGTGCAGTAAAATAACCGTTTAAATTTACCGGCTTAGTTAATTGACTTCCTGCTTTTACAGTATAATTTTGTATAACAGAATCAGTTTTTAAAATATACGTAGCATTACTAATATAATTATTTATAAAGTTTCCACTAATAAAAACCATTGCGTTTCGCGAAGTTTGTGTGTTAAATCCTCCTAAACGAGCAAATATATTATTCTCATAGGTTTGTTTTAAATCAGTATTTCCTGTTTTTATTTGTAATGGATTTGAAACATCAATTACACTTTGTAATTGCGCAATTGAGGGTACATTGGTAGAAGTACGATAATTTATTCTTAGATTTTTACTTTTACTAAATCTGTAATTTATTTGTGCATTAGGTAAAATAGTTTGAAATGTTTTGTTAATCGAAAAAGCTAACGGAAATGTTTGTTCTCCTGTAAGTGTGGCTTGTTGCCCATCGGCACCAAAACTAAAATTTAGTTTTTCTTTTTGGTATTTATAACTTAAACCGCCTCTTTGTGTTATGTAAATATTGTTGTATTTGTTTGATAACGCGGTGTTAAAATCATCATAAATGTGTGATAGGCTATCGTAGTCATTTGTTTTTTTATCTGATAATCCTTCGGAATAAGTTGGATTATAACTTACTTGCAATTGAGCATTTTTATTGAGTGGTTCGGTATAAGAAATGTTACCGGAAACTTTTTTACTATTACTGTTTGTTGCAAACGATTGATTGAGGCCTGATGTAGTTGTATCTCCATAATTATTTATAGAAAGGTATGTACCATCATTATTTTTTTCTGTTAATTGAGTAGTTATATTTAGCGAAAATGTTCTTCCTCTTTTTGCAAATTTGTGTTGGAACAAAATAGCGTTAGAAAAATCGTAACCCATGTTATTAATGGTAGAGTGGGTGTTTGTGTTGCTTAATAGTTTATTATTAGTAATTAGATTGCTTGCCAATAAGCTACTTTTTGCCTTATTGTTTTGAAGGTTGATACTTGGTGTTAAGGTTATTTTATTTGCAGAATCAATGGCATATTCTAATCTTAAATTAGCACGGTGATTTTGATTTATATTTTGGTCATCATTATTTTGTCTATAGACAAGATCATTTTGCGTAAAATAATTTCGTGAAATATCGGAATGGTTTTTGTTATCTGTATAATTAAAAAAATAACTACCTGATACATTTATTTTTTTGCCCCAGGCATCGCTATAATTTAATCCGGCAGACTGCGTTGCTGTGTTTCCGTTTTGAGGGGTGGTTAACAAACTTCCATTACCTCCTTGACCTCCACCACCAGGTTGACCTCCACCACCAGAACCACCTCTGCCAGAACTCTGACCCGTGTTACTCATTGCTCCCGTTATATCTGAACTACTAAAATTTTGTTGGTTAATGTTATTTGAAAGAAGTAATAGAGATACTCTTCGTTTTACATTAAAGCTATTTATTGTAGCTCCAGCATTATATCTTCCATCGTTTTTAAAGTCAAATGTTTCATCAGCACCATAGCCGCCATATACTTTGCCAAAGTAACCAACATTCTTTCCTTTTTTTGTAAGTAAATTAATTGTTTTTTGTTGGTTACCATCATTAAAACCACTAAAGGCAGATTGGTCACTCATTTTATCGAAAATCTCAACCCTGTCAATAATATCTGCCGGAATATTTTTTAAAGCTGCATTTGGATCATCACCAAAAAATGGTTTGCCATCTAATAAAACTTTTTGTACCGTTTCTCCATTTACTTTTACACCATTATTATCGGAAGTAACTCCGGGCATTTTTTTAATTAGGTCCTCAGCATTTGCGTCAGGATTTGTTTTAAAGGTGTTTGAGTTAAATGACGTGGTATCGCCTTTTTGTTCGCCTCGCACCTGTATCGTTTTTACTTCAACTTCGCTTAAGTTTTTTGCGGTTTCTTTTAAAAATATTTTTCCAACTTCTAATGGTTCATTGCTTGTTTCAATTATTTTAATTTTATCAGAATACCCTAAGTATGAAAATTTTAAAATATATTTTTTATTTGGACTAAGGGATATTTTAAAATTTCCAATCGTATCGGAGGAGGCACCTTTAACAAAAACAGAATCGATGGTTGTAACTTTTATCATTACTCCAGGAATAAAATTTCCGGTTTTATCAATTAAATTGCCTGTAACAGTTATTTGAGAAAATCCATTTATGCGTAAAATAAAAATAAAAAGAATGAGGAATGTATGTTTTGTTTTTATACGCATTTACGAATCATTTTTAAAAGCACAAAGAAACTGAAAAAAATAGCATTATTTTTTATCCGCAAAATAAAAAAAACTCTATTTAACCTAATTTCACCTATTTTATGAGTTTTGTTAGATTTAAATTACCTACTTACCAAAGTTCATAATCTAAAACAGTATTTTCCATTCTATAAGTGGGCGATTGTTTGCCTTCAGAAAGGCGATTTACTTCTTCGGCAACAAATTTTTGCAGCTCACTTAATGTAATTTTTTTATCAGAGTTTAAGTCTGCTTTAAAATTTTTCATCCCGTTTAAAAGACAGTGTGTAAACAAACCATTATTCCATTTTTCTCCTTCAAAGGCGGCTTCCGTTCCTCCGGCTGATGAAATAATGGTTGCTCCAGAATTTTGACGTAAATCAGAAAATACAGCTTTAGACATTTCTAATGCGGTGCTTTGCGCAAACATACTTCCTGCCAAACGAACGGCTCGTGTACTGTCTTTTTTGTCATTTTCATTCCCTTCAATTATCAATTCATCTTCATCCACCTCTCCACTAAAACAGGCGTCAATAAACATTAATTTACGTAAAGGTTTTATTTGCTGAAATATTTTTTCGAAATTTTTATACGCCACCGAATTTATTTTTGGATCTGAAAAATCGGTGTAATAAGTTGGGAAATAATAACTCATGTCTGTATCCAAATAACCATGGCCTGCAAAAAACACCATTACCACATCGTTTACACCTGCTTTTGAGAAAAAATTGTTTAATGCGTTTACCGAATCTGTTGTGAATGATTGATTGAATAATTTTTTTATTTGGATAGAATTAAATGATTTTGAATTAGCCATGTTGTTGGCTATATCTGTTGCGTCTTTCTCAGCATAGGCAAGGTCGTATTTATTATTCTTAAATTTTTCGCTTGCAATCACCACTAAAAATAGATTTGATTTTACAGTGGTAGTATTATTAAAATACCTTATTAATCGTGGACTTTCAAAGCCCTGTTCATCCTTAACTATAAATTCAAATCGATTTATACCTGATGATGTTTCGAAAACAAAGGTTTTATCAAAACGCGAAGATTGTTCGGCAATAATTGACTCAGACTTTATTAATGTACCATTGTTATATACTTCTAATTTTGAGAGTTTACTTCCGCCTTTATTTGCGCTTATTGAAAAGTTTACAAATCCTGGATTTTCTTCCTTCATTTTTACAGTTTGAAAGCTTGGTAAGGATGCGAAATTAATTTTATTTTCAGGTTTAAATCCTAATACTTTCATACGCTTTAAATAGGCTGTTTCGTAGGCATGAATTAATAAACTATCCGAACATCCAAAAGCCCTTAAAACTTTGTGAGGTTGATTTAAATACGCGTCAAATTGTTCGAAGCTATAAATTTCTGACTGATATTTGAATCGAATACTTTTTACAAATTCTTTCGAACCCAAATAATGTAAATCAGAAGTTATTAAGAAAAAATTATCATCTTTTGCGTTTGCCAATTGCCCGATAATTGCTTTTTTCTTTAGGTCAACAAATGTTGCCAGTGAATTTATTGAACTTGTAACTATTAATTTATCTAAACCTTCAATAAAAAAGCAATTTGGCATCGCTATTTTTAGTTCTTTTAAATCTATTATCGAATCGCCCTTTTCATTAAACACTTTAAAAAAATCACCAAAGGGGTTATTTAAAGTAAAATATTTTCCGTTTTCACTGGTGGTGTGAAATGAAATTATTTCTTTCGTTTTAATGAGTGTTTTCGAATATAGTTCTTTTCCGGTTTCGGTATCGTATTCAGAATATTCGGTTTCATAACCATCTGTATAACCTGTTCCTACTTCATATTTCACATACCAAATACCTATTAACTTGCCATTATTTTTTATTTTAAAATCGTATGGGTAAAAAGTTTGGGCGTAATCCTGCACAATTTCTTTTTTCGTCATGTCAATTTTTACAATGGCGTTGGTTGGGAAATCAATTTCAGTGCCATTAATATTTTTTTTCTTAGTTATTTGACTGCTAGTGTAAACAAATTTTTCATCAGGACTAATTTCTACGTTAGCAGTCATAGACCAAGTACTGCTTTCGTATTCGGTTTTTTTTGTTTTGCGATTTACAATTTTATATTTTCCGCTTTCGGGTACAAATACTAAATTTTTTGTAAAATTTACAATTTTATATATTGGTGAAGCCGCTAAACTAAACATTCCATCGTACTTCTCTTCCTGCATAGTTTTTAAATTAAGAATATGTAGGCTCGTATAATCAACATAATAAAATTCGCCGTTTAAAAATCCAGAGGCTATTGAGTAAACATTTTTCTTGATGGTTTTACCGTATTTTTTTTTGTTAATGTTGTAAATGGTCAAATTTAAATTCTGAAAACTCTTTCCTGAATTTACAACTACTTCTGAGTCGTTTAAAAAGAAAACATTACTGATGTAGGCAGAGTCGCTACCCGAAATGTCTTTTAACTCTGCATATTTAGTAAAATTAGTAAGGTCCCAAAAAAATCCCGACGACATTCCGTTAGTATATAGCCAGCGTTTATTTGGGCTTATGTGAGCAGAGTAAATTGAATTTCCCATTGATGGCCGTTCTGAAATTAATTTCATATCTAAAGGATCAAATACACGTAATGATCTGTAGGGTGTGTAACTATTACTGATAATTCTATTTCCTTTTTGCGAGAGTTTAATGCTCATGGAAATACCTTTATATTGTCGAATTAGTTTTTTGGTTTTAAGATCAATAAATTTTATCCCTTTTAAAGTGGCATAAACTACTAGTCCTGTTGCCGATAAATAATCTATATCATAAACGTATTCGTCTTTTGAGAAATTTATGGTATCGGGTTTAGTGATTGATGGACGTTTATTAATATCTTTTAAAAGTGCTTTGTCATACATGCCGTAACTATCGTATTTAGGCATGCGCACTTCGTGAACAATTTTTTCTGTTTCTAAATTTAAAATAAAATATTTGTTAGAAGTAAAACAAAATGCAAGTGAGTCGCGCACCTTAATTTTTGTGGGTGTAGCGGGGTCAACTATTAATTCTGTAATTTTAGTTAGGTCATCTAAAGATTGTTTAACGATTGCAGACACTGTGCCGGAAGATTTTGCCAGAATAATTTCGTGATGCTTGGCGTAATAGGCAGAGTGGAGGATGTAATCTGTTAATGGAAAAGCATGTGAACTTACAGCTTCTTTTTTTTGAAGATCGTACTTAAGTGTAAATGAACCAATACTTGCATAAATTTCGTTTTGTTTGCCTGTAAAAAAACAACCACCAATGGGGAGTGACGAATAGTATTGGCTATTAGGAAGACCTTTAATTAAATCTGCAGTGTTTACTTTAAACAAAAATTTAAGTTTTTGGTCTATAAACGAAAAAACCATTAAGTCATTGTTTACAGTAAGTATAACTGAATTTCCATCTGGGCTAATCGAAAGATTTTTTGCACCATAACCTAAGTCATATTCATCAATTACCTCAGAAGTTTCTGTATTAATTATTGAGAGTGCGTTACCACAAACAGCAAAAAATTTTTCGTTTGGAAAAAATTGCACGAAATCGTAATAACTAAAACCGGTTTCTTTTGGAATAATTATTTTAATATCTTTTAGTTGGCCGAAATTGTATAATCTCGAAATAAGAAAAAGGAATAATAATAATCGTTGCATAATAAATAAACGTATTAATTTTTATTACAAATTACTTTACCAGTAATTTTTTAGTTACAGAACCGTTAACTGATTTTATTTCTATAAAATAAATACCTTCCAAAAAATTTGAAGTAGCTATTGTGTTTTGCTTTGTAGAAATTATTTTTTGCCCCGAATAATTATAAATTGTTATTTGCAAAATTTCTTTTGTTGAAGTAATTGTTAGGGTTTCGCCTATGTTTAAAGGGTTTGGATAGATGGCAATTTTTTCATCCGGATTGTTTTCTTTTAATCCAACACTCGTGTTTTGATTGATTACCCCAATTGCATCCAAATCAAAACCACCATTTGGGAATGGAGTAGGCCACGGATCGTTTATCATATTATTATAACTGTCTCTTTTTGCAAAAGCTTTATTAATAGAGCCAACAACATCAATTATTTTAACATGGGTTATGGCGTTGATATTTAAATTAGGGTTAGATGCTAATTCTTGTAAATCAAAAGGTGTGCCATACGAACCTCTGTATTTTCCGGCAAGATTGTTTAGCT
>Ga0066439_1000529_pt1 | contig 11408 bp, 9 predicted proteins | sample LakWasMet57_HOW8_2_FD_59527 | JGI IMG/M metagenome (GOLD analysis project Ga0066439, IMG submission 59527) | Freshwater sediment methanotrophic microbial communities from Lake Washington under simulated oxygen tension - Sediment Metagenome 57_HOW8 | ecosystem: Environmental > Aquatic > Freshwater...
TGTCAAAAGAGATTCAATTGATTCAAAGTAAACTTTTGACAACAGTCAATAACATGGGTAGAAGCATAAAGGTTGAATTAGCTGCCGACACAAAGCGAAAACTACAATTGGCATTAAACAAACTCAAAGCAAAACCTAAGTCACGCAATCCAAAAAAGGAAACTTTAAACGGTACTGAAAAAACAGAAGCTGTTGATCCAAAACAAAACTTGATGAACAGTATTGATTTTGCAAAGCTTCATTTTAATTCCATTGGTTTTTCCGGAAAATGGCTTGACCTTATTGGCGACCCGAGTCCAGGATTTACAGCGATGGTTTTTGGAAGACCTAAAATGGGCAAGTCTTATTTATGCGTGGACTTTGCAGGATACTTGGCTCGCAATCACGGAACGGTGCTTTACGTTGCTAATGAAGAGAAATTAGATGCTACGCTACAAATGAAACTCAACGACAAAGATGTTAAGCATGAGAATTTATTTGTAAGTGATTACTTACCGCAAGATTTAAGCAAGTTTCGATTTATCATTTTGGATAGTGTAAATAAACTTGGACTGAGTCCACAAGACTTGGAAACTCTTAAACGTAAGAATCCGGGGAAGTCATTCATCTTTATTTTTCAAACAACTAAGGATGGAAAATTTAAAGGAGCGAACTCATATCAGCATGATGTGGATGTAGTTATCGAAGTACCCGAAAGAGGAAAAGCCACACAGTTCGGCAGATTTAATCAGGGGGGTCAGATGAGCATATTCGATGATGCACATCAAGAATTATCAGGAGTAAAAAAAAGTGAAATTGAAATCGATGCAGAATTGCCTATTCCTTTGGGAGAACTTTTTATTTATATCAAAAGAAAAGGTGAAAACGAAGAAGACACCGTTTCAATTTTAGATGAGGAGCCTGAACGTGCAATTGTTGAAATCAAAAAAATTGTAAACTCCATCATTCGTAAAAAGAACTTGAAAATTAAAGTTCTTGAAATTGAGCATTCATACAACGATTCTGACAATATCACTCATGGCGTTGCTTATTTCTCTATTAAATTAAAAGGCACGGAGATAGATTTAAAAAAGATTACAGGAGAGAATAAAGAGATTGTTTACGATTGGGATGGTTCTCTTGATGGCGCAAAAAAGAGCAGAAAGAACTTGGAAGTTCAAAAGAAAGTATCGAACGTAGACACTATGAAAAAGAAAGCAACTAAAGCCGTAGACTGGACTGAGCCAGCGCATTTAAATTCATCAGATAAGCGTGATTTAAAATTGGTAAAGAAATATTATGATGAAGGTAATTTCAAAGAAGCCATGAATTATGCTTCAAGATTAGAAACTATTGTTCGAGAAGAAATTCCACCGAAAATTTGGGTGGAGATTGGTGGCGAATTAACGCAAACAGGAAAAGAACGAATGATGTCAAAGGATTACGAGAACCGTGCAGACGACATTAATCCTAGGTTTATCTTTAGTACAACATCAACTGCTTTACTTGTGGAGGCTCTGAGGGGAGACTTCGATTTAAAGCAACTGATAAGGCGAGAATTGGCAAATCGTGGGCTAAATGCCGAGGGCAATTGGGTGGGGTTTGATAAGGCTGCCCAAATACACAAGATTAAAAAATAAGGCTTAAAAATAAGCCTACAATAAAGCGGAGTTATTCTCCGCTTTTAATCGTTCTTTGAAATTTTTAAATGATTACAGCTATAGAGATAATTATTATATTTGTTTAGCATCAAGGATTATGGAAACCTATTCAACTCTTGCAGAAGTATTGAGAATAGATTTAGAACATTAATCCTATAAAGTAGTTAGTGGCAAGTATGTTGGGACTTAAGATAAAGCAACATAAACCAAAAACAGGAATTAAAAAATGGGTCAAGAAAACGAAAGGCAAAAAAATATAGAAGCAAAAATTACTGCTGACTCGTTGTTATTCTTTGACATGGATGGAACATTAGTTGATACAAATCTTGCAAATTTTCTTTCCTACGAGAAAGCGATTTCATCTGTAACAAAATCCGATCATAATCTAATTTATAATCCCGACCAACGTTTTAATCGGAGCAATCTTAAAAACGCTGTTCCAAATTTAAGCGAACATGAATACGACAAAATAATTAAAGAAAAAGAATCGTATTACGATGAATTTCTTCCTGAAACTAAGCTTAATGAGATGGTTGCGGAAATTCTTTTCAAATATTCAAAATCACACAAGACTGTTTTAGTTACAAATTGTCGTCAAGAAAGGGCAAGGAAAACACTTAATCACTTCGGACTTGCAGACAAATTCAGCAACGTTTTTTACAGACAGTTTGCAGATAATGAAGAAAAAATAAACAAATTTAAAAATGCAATTTCACAATTGGGCGTACTACCCAATTTAGTGATTGTTTTTGAAAACGAAAATTCAGAAATTAATGATGCTAAAATTGCTGGCATTCCAAGTAATAATATTATAATTGTATAAGCCATGACGCCATTCACAATAGTCGCAAATCCTCCATTACTTACCCGAAACATTCAGGGGTTTTATCATACTGATTTCGGTGGTGTTGAATTACCGAACAACCCAAATTATCTTTACAAATTAAAAAATGACCCACACCACAATTGGACAGAGCAACGAATCCAAGAAGCGCAACAGCAGTTATTAAATGCGCTTTTAAATGACCTTCCAAATGTAATAAACCAAGTTGGAGTTCGACCTTTGACAGTTTGCGTTGTCCCAAGAGCGAAAGCCGACAATACATATCGACCTAATCAACTACTTTTCAAGGCAACGGTAAAAAATGCAGTAATTCAGTTGGGAAATGATTTTATAGATGGTACAAATTATATTACAAGACACACAAACACCAAAACGACACATTTGAGAAACGCAATGGAAGGATTCGTAAATGACGGCAGAGCGCCTTATGCAGGAATTACCTTGGAAACCTGCAACTTTTCCAATAATATCAACGGAAAAAACATCCTATTAATTGACGATATTTACACAAGAACTGTAAACATAGACGAAGATGCAATACAAGCCTTACTTACGAATGGTGCAAATTCCGTTACATTTTATGCGATAGGAAATACAATCGCAAGACATTAATTCAAAGTAAAAATGAGATATACAAAAAACTCACTAAACATATTAACGACCAAGTCCTACAAAGGTATTGGTAATGCATGGATTGTAAAAAATCTGAAAGGGAATGAAAATGTGGAAACTATCGTTTCCTTAATTAATAATACTATAAAAGGTGAACCAACAAGTGTAGATGAATTTGAACAGCTGAGAAATAACTTCGAAATAAAACTTGAAGAGAAATTTTCAGAATGTTGCGATGGCTTCGTTGCTTTAGGTGATCCAAATTTTCCACAACACCGGGGAAATGTAAAAGACAGCGGTAGACCTGTTTTTCTTTATTACAAAGGAAATATTGAATTATTAAGTATTGAAAACAAAAACATTTGTGTTATTGGACTTTTAAGTCCAGAAGGAGATATAGAAGAAAGGGAGCGGAAAATTGTTGCTGAGTTTGTGAAAAAAGGAGCAACCATAGTAAGTGGTTTAGCTTTCGGTTGTGATAGTATTTCACATAGACAAGCCATAGATTCTAATGGTAAAACGGTTGCAATTTTACCAAGTCCTTTGAGCAATATAATGCCAGCGACCAATAAAGGTTTGGCATTTCAAATTGTGGAAGAGGGTGGTTTGCTTGTAACTGAATATGGATCAGATTTTAAAAGTCAAATGGAATTAAATAGCCGTTATCAAGAACGTGACCGTTTACAAGCATTGTTTTGTGACACCATCGTCTTGGCAGCGAGTTACGCACAAAATTCTGCTGAACGTTGGAAATTATTCGGACAAAAACTTGACAGTGGTGCACGTTTAGCAATGGGATACGCAAAAGAATACGGTATCCCTCGTGCAGTAATGTATGACAAAAATGGTGATGAAAATAATCCAATGTTTGATTTAAACAGAGACTTAATTCAAGAAGAAAAAAGTATTACTATTCTAACACAAGACAATATCCTTGAAACAGTAAATAAAATAATGAATAACAAGCCAGTATCCCAAAACTCTACAATTCAAAAAAGCTTATTTGACTAGTTTGGGTTTGATGAAGCCCCCAAAAACCATCGAATTGATAAAAAAAACAGGTATAAATACCTGTTTTTTTTATTGTTTTCATTTGATAATTTTAATGCAAATTAACATAGTATAAAAAGTAATTATGACAGCAAGTAAAGAATCTCTTGATAATATTTATTTAAAGATATTTGAAAGAGGTAAATATTATCCTTTGGGTATTTTAGGGGTTGCTGCTAAAATGGGCTACGAACAGAAAAATTATAGAATAACTTATTTTAAAGAATTAAAACAACAAATCCATTCATGTAGGGGTAATATGACTGAAATATTCGGGGAGGAGATTATTAAGGACATTGACAATCTTGATCTAAAATTCCGGAAACTTAAAAAGCTATCTATTTACAAGAATTTGCCCGAAATGTCGGAAGTATAGGATAGCCCCAAATTGCCCTAAATTTGTCGAATTATACGAAACAGGGAAAAAATGAATCAGAACCACCAATTTGAAAAAGAATGCCAACAAATCGAATATTTGACGGGAAAAACGTGGCAAGAGGTATTAGGAACTTATACCATTCCCGAATTAATTCAACTTCAAAGAGCGATGTTAATTTTCGACCTTATTTGACCTCAGTTCTTTTTTGTACTTTTGCCCTGAATTAAGAAATTTCCGGCTCTCTTATCAGGTGACCGTACAAGTCCCAAATTCGAGCAAAGTCCCTTGTATCTTCAAGGATTTCGTTCATATTTGGTCTGGAAGGGGGTACTGTACCGGAAAACCCCTGATAAAGCCTTATTTATCAGGGGTTTTTGGTTCGATAAAATAGAATCAAAATACAAAATAGCTTATTTCCAATTAGTTACTTGTTCGAGTTCTGTAGGGTTTTGATTCTTAAAACAGTATCTTTCTTGCTCTAATAAATTAATCGATATTAAATTATAGTCAGTAAAGATGGGTAAACACAACGGTAAAAATAATTTGAAGTGCATAATAGTTTTTACTTTACTGAGCAATTTGCTTTTTGGGCAAAAGTATCAAGGTGAGCTTTCTGAAATCGAGTATAATATTCCCGTAAAAAAATTAGATCATTTGTATCAAATCATTGAAACTAAAAACAAGTTTCTGGATTTTATGAATATAAAAAAAGGCGATGTAGTTGCTGAAATTGGCTCAGAGGACGGGGTATTTATTGGAACGATTGCAACTTTATATGACAGTGTTACATTTTACGCTCAAGATATTAATCCAAAAGTGCTAACAGAAAAAAACTTCAACCACACAATTAAATCCTACTATCAATATAGAAAGACTCCCGAAACTAATTCTTATAAGATAGTTATCGGAACAGAAAATGAATCGAAACTTCCAAATAACACATTCGACAAAGTATTTCTTATGACAGCTCTTCATGATTTTGACAAGAAAAACGAGATGCTTTCTGACATATATAAGAAACTAAAACCTAACGGGCAGCTTATTATTGAAGATGGGTTTTCTTATTCAAACGACACTCTCACTTGCAGAGAATTTGGATATCATAAATACATGATCATGGATACATTAGTGAAAATGTGCGAAATGAATAATTTATACTTAACGAAAATGAGAAACCCCAATTTCCATGCATCACATTATGCAAATATATTAGTGTTTGAAAAAAGCAAAACCAGATCAGAGCAATTTTTCAAAAAGAAAAATGCCATAGATAATATTGTGAATCAATCTTTTCTTTTAAATGAAAAAAATATAGCTTCTGATTCTACAAAAGTGAAAGTAATATCCGCAAATATCCTTCCTAAAATTTCAGAAATTACTGGTGTTTATGAAGAATATGATGTTTGGCTAAAAGAATTGGCATTAAAATATCTTCGAAATTCATTTAATCAATCAGCAATAAATATACTTAAAGCTAATGTTAGTTTCTATCCAAATTTATATCAAACACATTATTGGTTAGGTGTGGCATATCAAGAAAATAAGCAGTATGATTTAGCTTTAAAACATTTGAAATTATCGCTTTCAATTAATCCAAATAACTACATTGCGTTGAATAGAATAAAGACAATTGAAAAATTAAATAAAAAAACACTAATCGCTAAACTGGTTAAATTTTAGCCTCCATTAGCAGGTGACCATACAAGTCCCAAATCCGAGCAAGATCCCGTGTATCTTCAAGGAGTTCGTTCATATTTGGTCTGGAAGGGGGTACTGAAGCAGACTATTTTTTAATAGTCTGCTTTTTTGTTTCTAAACCCCAGTAGAATCAAGGAATTTCAAATAAAAAATCATTTCGATATTTTAGTGGTTAAATTATCCGAATTCTAGTCGTATTGATAATGAAGCAATTGTGAGTTAGAGTCCGGCTCACCCAAAACCAAATTAAAAATCATGAACACAAAAACTAAAAAACGTTTAAGTATGACGAATTATAATCATATCCCGGATTTGAAAATTATACTGATGAAATGGCAGAAGAAACAATCGCTAGTCTTGAAGCTTTATCCATTTTGTTTTATGAGCATTATCAAAAAAAATTCTTGAGAAGGAGAGAATAAATACATAATCAGTAAAAGACCTTCAATAATGCTCCGCTTTTGCTAGATCTTTGAAATGTTGAATAAGGTGTAACTTGAAGAAGATTATTCAACCATTAAGTGAAAGGACAAAAAAAATGGTTAAATTTGATTGGGCTAAAACTCAAATAAATAAGCAAATCCGCTTAAAAGAATCGACCACTTGACAAAACAAATACTATGGGCATTATCATTAGAAAGGCAATTGAAACAGACAGCGAGAAAATCTGGACTTTAATGGAGCAGCTTGCTGTTTTTGAAAAATATATTGACAGCTTTGCTATCACCCCAGAAATTGTAAAGGAAAGCGGGTTTCGTAAAAGCCCTCCAGATTTTTACTGCTTTGTAGCTGAAGACAATGATAAAATTGCAGGAATGGTGGTCTATTATTTTCTCCCTTACACTGCCCAAAATAGACCTGCAATATACATGAAGGAACTTTATGTAGATGAAAATTATCGTGGCCAAAAAATTGGAGAACAACTCATGAGTGCTTTACGAAAAGAGGCAGAAAAACAAAACTGTAAACAAATAAAATGGACAGTAGCTCCTTGGAATAAGGCAGGACAAAAGTTTTATGAAAGATTAGGGGCTAACCAAAATAACGATTGGCTGAATTACGAATTGAATTTCTAAATATTTAATAGAATGGAATTAATCGAAACTAAAAAAGTAACAATACGAGACATTGAACTATTGCGAAAGATTGGCAGACAAACTTTTTTTGAAACATTTTCCTCAGCAAACTCTGAAGAAAATATGAATCAATATTTGAAAGATGGCTTTTCAATAGAAAAATTAGCTGCTGAACTGAATGTTAAAAATGCAGAATTTTATTTCGCAATGCTTGACGACAACGTAATCGGCTATTTAAAGGTGAATTTTGGAGCTTCTCAAACAGAAATAAAAGACGACAAAGCTATAGAAATTGAAAGGATTTATGTTCTTAAAGAATTTCATGGTAAAAAGGTTGGTCAAATTCTTTATGACAAAGCAATCGAAGTTGCCAAAAATAAAAATGCTGAATATGTTTGGTTAGGTGTTTGGGAAGAAAACCCAAGAGCAATAAATTTTTATAAGAAAAATGGGTTCGTTGAGTTTGACAAACATATATTCAAATTGGGCAATGACGAGCAGACCGATATTATGATGAAACTTCAATTAAAATAAGAAAGTCCCTTATTAAAGGATCGATTTCCAACTGCGAGAATTCATTAGAATTCTAATTGCTTGAAAATCATCTAAAAAGTTCGATAAATCCAACCCGCAGGGTACAAAAACCCCCTTAGCGCAATTGCACTAGGGGGTTTTAAATTTTATAAATAAAGCTTGCGATGCTACTAGAGCAATCTTATAATCAAGTTTGATTTTTTATCTCTAAAAAAACTACAAAATACCCGATTATCTTTGTAATTATCAATTACAATTTCACAAACTTTTTTGAGAAATTTTCGCCGTTTAGTTTATAAGAAATAATATATATGCCGCAGCTTAGAGTAGAAATATCAATTGTATTACTTTCTTTACCCAACAAAATAATCCTACCGGAAGTGTCAAATATAGTATATGTTTCTGCAACTATTGCAGATGAAATCGTTAAAATGTTTGTAGCAGGATTTGGAAATAGAAAATCAGTATAAATAGGTATAGGTATGGATTTCCCAACTATGCAAGCACTACTATTGAGGATATTATTTTCTAAGCAATTATTTGGCACTGATAGATCATAGCAAAGGTTGAGCGGGTAATTATGTTCTGGCACCCTTTGATAAAGCACACGTAGTTGAATTTCAACGCTATCATTTGGCAAAAGATTTACAACTACATTGGTATCATAGGAATTAAAATATCCAGCATCTCCACAATTCGAAGAGCCCCATCCGATAAGTGTATTAATTGGATGACTGACATGAAACGAATTAATGGTTTTTGAGGAATTATTTTTTACTATTAAAGAATTTTGATAGACACAATCGATATTATAACTACCACTAATTGAAAATGATTGAGTCTTAATTCGGGTTAAAACAATATCATTTGAATAACTTAAGTCTGATAACGATGGCCTGCGAGTAAAGCCCATACTATACTTATCCATGTATCCAGCGTTAAGCGCTTTTACACTTGTTCTTCTTTCGCTAGATAAAATATTATAAGTAGAATCTCTTTGCAAAGCAATTATTTTATGTTTTACAATGTTGTTTGAGAAACTAATTGGGGAGCTTAAGGTATTTATAGGAAAAACTTTTATAGAGGATAGATCAGTAAGAGAATTATAAAAAGAAACTGCCATCGAATCCTTATACATCGAAAAATCGGTAATTGTTTCGTTAGCAGTTGCATTTAAAGAATTTACCACCGTTAACACACTATCCATTTTATCAATAATCATGCTACCTTCACGTAACCCATAAAATGTATTCTTATGTGCTTTTATGCTTGTATAATTAGCCGAGCTTGGCTTACTAATTATTAAATTTCCTAGAGTATCAATAAGAGCCACAACAGAATTTGTTGAGACAATAATTTGTTGAGAGGGTGTTGTATTTAAAGTTATAATATTACCCGTTGTTGTATATACCGCAGCAAAAGACGCGCCAGTTGAGCCATTAAAACTTACCACCTGATTAATATTGCCATAAAAAAACCTAGTTGGTGAGGGCTGAACTACTCCCCTAAACATATTGCCGAAAGGAGGAACCGAGAAAACTACGTTTCCTATTGAATCGATTCGTGTTAGCTTACTAAAGGTTACAAGTCCAATTCCTCCCAAACATTGGTTAATTCCACTCAAAGTTAACATTCCTTTATCGTATGTTGGAGAACATTGAATTAATCCAGCAGTACTTCCGGTATAAATAACTTTATCAAATTTTATACTCTTATCATTGTTCAACCCAAGTACTCTTTGCCTTTGAATAGAAGTAGATCCGGCTATTCTATTGGAGGAAAAAAGAATCGTAAAGGTATTGTACTTAACAAACCCTAAGGCTTCTTCGCTGCTATTAGGCTGCGTTGCATAATCAAACGAAGTTTGGCTGCTTACAACAACACTAGCAAACAAAAAAATATAAAAAAGAATTTTTCTCATATCCAATTACATAAATATAACCAAATAATTTATTATAATGAATTGATCCTGATTTTAAAGCTAACAGACTTTTATTCCGAACCAAAAATTTCAGAATCACTCTTACATTCTAAACATTTTGGTGCCGGACGCGGTGTAATTGCCACTTCAAATGGACGTATCGCTTTTGTTGATTTATCGTATTTTAAAGTAATCTTTACTTCCGACTTTACAGAAAAACCTCCTTTTACAGCAGGATTCCATGAATCCATATTTTTTACAGATAGGCTCACTAAATCATTTAAGGCCGTATTGGCACCGTTAACCATTGCCTTTTTTATTGAACCGTCAAAATTTAATGATAGTTTTAAAATAGATAGATCGCCTTTTACTTGGCGACGTTGTTTTTTTGTAAGTGTAATGTTTTCTTTAAAGAAAATATTCAAATCCTCATCGCCGGTTCCATAAAACGGTGGGCGACAAGCCTTAGGGCTTTTAGCTTTACGTGGTTTATTATAACCTGCCTTCTTAGGCTTTGAACTAGAAAGTTCTATCGAACTTGTTTGTTTAGGCCCTTCTGTAGTGGCATTCAAATCTTCTTCCTTCTCTTCAGGTTTTTTTTGTGCGGTTTTTTCTTCTTTCTTAACCTCTTTAGCAACCTCTTTTTTATCTTCTTTCTTTTCTTTTACAACCTCTTCATTCTTCTTAGATTCTTTTACCTCTTTTGTGTTTGCTGAGCCAGTTGAAACCTCTTTCTTTTCAACCTTTGCAACTTCCTTTACTTCTGCTTTTTCTTCTTTTACAGCAGCAACAGGCGTTTCAACTTTTGGTGCAGCCACTTTATAATATATATAAAAACCTTGCGTAGGTTTTAACGCCTCTGCATCGCCACCAATATTGCATTGGCAAATATTTTTGTAATTAGTACTAAACTGAAAAAATTCAGGATACGTAGCTATTAAATTTTCCCAACGCTCGCGATTACTCTCTTCTCGAGTTGTAGCAGCATCTTCGGTTGTTTCAGAAAAAACCAAAATAATATCTGTTATTTCTGCCGTTTTTATTGCATCTGCACTTGGTACTTTTGGCATTCCACCTGTTCCCTTTTTTGACTTTAACACCTCAAAACTCTTACCCACCGGCTTATACGCAGTTTTTATTTCATCCTCATCAAAAACCAAGTCGTCATACACCGGTGTTTGAGCCGAAAGTTGAATGCAAAATAAAAACGAAACTATAACTAAAAATGACTTCATTGATCTCATCTCTTTTTTATTGTAATATTAATGAATTTTTAGCAAAAAAACTTAATCGTTTTTGGAGAAATATAAATTTGTTACCTGTAAAAAAACTATTCGCTAAAATTTTTATTAATCACTTTAAAAATCCCACAAAAAAGAGACAAAAATCAGTTTCTTGTAACAATTGTTACACTAATTTTATATCACCAAAGTTACCTTTAGAAATTAAATAAAGCGAAATGAAAAAAATAGTTATAGTTTTAATTGGCGTACTTTGTATGGCAAATAACGGCAAAAGTCAAAATCTTTTAGCCATACCCGATACACTATCCGGAACAAATTTTAATTTAAATATTTATGATACTTCTAAGGTGTTTTATGCAGGCTTTCCTACAAACACATATGGTGTTAATGCCTCTTACTTGGGGTCAACA
>Ga0066439_1000530_pt1 | contig 11398 bp, 5 predicted proteins | sample LakWasMet57_HOW8_2_FD_59527 | JGI IMG/M metagenome (GOLD analysis project Ga0066439, IMG submission 59527) | Freshwater sediment methanotrophic microbial communities from Lake Washington under simulated oxygen tension - Sediment Metagenome 57_HOW8 | ecosystem: Environmental > Aquatic > Freshwater...
TCAAGACTCGGAAAATCCCTCCTCCGCCCGTAGGTTAAATCAAATATTTTAAAAGTAGAACATAGTAATTTCTTTTCAAGCGAAGAAATCTTTGTGAAACTATATTCCTATCTTTTTCTACGTCTCTATTTTTTTATATTTTACCAAATACATATATAAATTAAACAAATTAATATATGTCATCCTGACGCAGGAAGGATCTCTATAAAGAGATTTCTCCTATCGTCGAAATGACATGTTGAACTATAAAGTATATGAGTTGGTATTAAATAGTTTGGTTTCAGAGTAATATCGCCTTAAAATTTATTTACCAAACTGTTTAACATCGTCGGCTGTAATTTCTTTTCCACCTAAAATAATTAATCGCTCAATAACGTTTCTAAATTCGCGTATATTTCCGGGCCAATTTCTTTCTTGCATTAAATTTAAAGCCTCTTTGGTAAATGATTTTTTTACGATTCCCATTTCTTCGCAAATTAATTCTAAAAAATAATTGGTTAGTAATGGTATATCTTCTTTTCTTTCATCCAAAGAGGGCACATGAATTGGAATAACGCTTAAGCGATGAAACAAATCCTGGCGGAAGGTTTCTTTTTCAATCTCCTTTTCTAAATTTTTATTTGTAGCTGCAATAACCCTCACATTAACTTTTATTTCTTTGTCGCCCCCTACTCTTGTAATTTTATTTTCTTGCAATGCCCGCAATACTTTGGCCTGTGCACTTAAGCTCATATCGCCAATCTCATCTAAAAACAAAGTGCCGCCTTCTGCTAACTCAAACTTTCCTTTACGCTGCGCTACCGCACTTGTAAACGAGCCTTTTTCGTGACCAAACAACTCGCTCTCAATTAATTCAGATGGAATAGCTGCACAATTAACTTCAATTAGCGGACCGTTAGCACGATTACTTTTTTCATGCAGCCATTTTGCCACTAATTCTTTTCCGCTACCATTGCTACCGGTAATTAAAACTTTTGCATCTGTAGGGGCTACTTTTTCAATAATATCTTTAATGGCTTGAATGGCTTTTGAATTACCAATCATATCAACGCTTTTAGTGATCTTCTTTTTTAGCACTTTTGTTTCTGTTACTAAATCACCTTTCTCCAAGGCATTTCTAACCGAAACCAATAAACGATTTAAATCAATTGGCTTTGCCAAATAATCGTAAGCGCCATTTTTTACAGCATCCACAGCAGTTTCAATAGTACCGTGTCCGCTCATCATAATAATAGCACTTGCAATTTTATTATCCATTAATTTTTGCAACAATTCAATCCCATCTAATTTTGGCATTTTAATGTCGCTTAAAATAATATCGTAATTATTTTTTAGAGCCATGTCCAAGGCCATTTGTCCATCTTCAGCTTCGTCTATGGTATGTTTTTCAAACTCAAGTATTTCTTTGATTGAACGGCGAATTGCCTTCTCATCATCTACAACTAATATTTTTGCCATTTTATTTTTAAACTATTTTATTTTACCCGACTGAATAATAAAATCAATTAAAGCACCTTCTTTTAATGAATAACTCGAAACACGCATCTTTTGGATTTGAAACGAATTAAGTATAAAATCAACCATTAAACAAGAAATTACAATCATATCTAATCTCATTGAAACTAAACCTTTTATTTTTTTTCGCTCTTCTAAGGTTGAATTTTTAACGCGTTTAGAAATTTGAAAATAATTATTCATATCAATAGTATAGCAGGTTTTTGTTTCTGAAATACCTTCCCCATCATATTCACCGCTCACCATGTCTACAATAGAATCAAAGGCGCCAGAAGAACCAATTAATTCTATGGGCGGAAAATGTTTTGTTGCCTCAAAAATTGGCTGAAGCTGCGCTTGCATGTAATCATTAATATCCTTTATCTCATTTTCCGTGATTGGATCAGAGGGTGTAAATTTTTCTAACATCCGGGCAGCGCCAATCGGAAAGCTGTGTTTCCACAACACACCAGAGGTATTTGCTAAAATAAATTCGTTACTTCCACCGCCTATATCCATAATTAATGAAATAGAATTTGAAAGCGTTACAGCTTCTTTATTTCCTAAATAAATTAATTCAGCTTCTCTATTACCATCAATTATTACAACCTCAATTTGTGTTTGTTTTTTTACTTCTGCAACAAAGTCTTTTCCATTAACGGCATCGCGTATAGCAGAGGTAGCAAAGGCTAAAACTTTTAACACATTGTATTTAGCTATTTCTTCATTAAAAGTTTTCATAGCATCAACACCGCGTTTAAATGGTTCGTCACCAATAAAGCCTTCGTTAATTGAACCTTGACCAAGTTTAACAGGAATGCGGGTGTTAAAAATTTTACTGTATTTTTTTTGATTGTCAAATTCTACAATTAACAAGTTAAAGGTATTTGTTCCACAATCTATTACGGCCAATCTCATTTGTTAAAAATAACGCTTTTTTTGACAAAACACTTTGCTTTTTTTAGTTCAGTTTACTATATTTATAATATCTAACTAACCAAAATAAAAAATGAAAAAATTTTTATCTGTACTTCTTATTTGTTTGTGCATAAATTCTTTGCAATCACAAACTGTTTATCCTCATCATGTAGATGGTGAAATTTATGTAAAGTTTACTAAAGCAGCTTTAAAAGAAGTTACTAAAGAAAACCCAAACAACATACCTCTTTCTAAATTAGGCTCTGTAAATAAAATATTAACCAAATACGGTGTTACCAGAGCTTATAAGCCATTTTATCAAGCGGATGATGATGCAAAATTACCTTACATTTTAAAATTTGAGTTTTCTCAAATAACAAAAGTAGATGCATTTATTAACGAGATTAGAACTATTTCGGGAATTGAATATGCAGAAAAAGTAAATTTAAATACAGTAGAGGTAACACCAAACGACCCTACATTTGGCACACATTTAACACAAATTAATGCGCCAAACGCCTGGAATATTTTTAATAGTACAGCAAACGGAAATTCTAATATTACCGTTGCAATTGTTGATAATGCTGTAGCTTGGAATCATAATGACCTTACCGCAAACACATTTACCAATACGCTTGAAATAGCTGCCAATGGAATTGATGATGATGGCAATGGCTATATCGACGACCGCAATGGTTGGGATGCTGCTGATGGAGACAATAACACAGTTCCAACTAATACCCTTATGAATCATGGTACACACTGCGCAGGTATTTCCGGTGCAGTAACCAACAATGGTATTGGAGTGGCTTCAATTGGTTGGAACTTAAAAATAATTCCGGTTAAATGTCAAACAAATACCGGAAGCACAACTGGAATTGCAGCTGGCTACCAAGGTATTATTTATGCAGCAAAAATGAAAGCGCGTGTTATTTCTTGTTCATGGGGCGGACCAGGTACTGCATCTGCTGCTGAACAATCGGTAATTGATTATGCTTGGAATAGAGGTTGTATTGTAATTTGTGCAGCTGGTAATGATGGCAATAGTGCATTCCACTATCCGGGTGCTTACAACAATGTATACTGTGTAGCTTCTGTTGCTACCACAAACGTAAAATCTAGCTTTTCATGTTTTGGCACTTGGGTTGATATTGCAGCGCCGGGAGAAAACATTAATAGCACTGTTCCTAACACATCTGGTTCGGGTACTTATATGAATATGTCAGGCACCTCTATGGCAACCCCTTTAGTTGCCGGACTTGCAGGATTAATGCTATCGAAATGTTCGTTTATGTCGCAAACAGATGTATTAAATTGCATCTCAACAACCGCTGCAAATATTTATTCAATTGCAGCTAATTCTACTTATGTAACAGGTAACCAATTAGGTGCCGGAAGAATTGACGCTTTTGGCGCTATGAATTGCGCCGCAGGCTTTTTAACGATTCCGCCTATTGCAAATTTTTTCACACTCACTAAAAATGTATGCCCTAACGTACCCGTATCATTTACTGACAGTTCGTTATACGCTCCTACAAATTTTACTTGGACTTTTCAAGGAGGAACACCTGCAACATCAACTTCTTCAAACCCTACCGTACAATGGGCTACACCCGGAACTTATTCGGTTTCGTTAATTGCTGCAAATGCAAATGGTAGTAATACTAAAATTAAAAATTCATACATAACAGTGGCCGGACCAATTGCCTTGCCATTATCAGAAGGCTTTCAAGCCACACAATTTTTGCCATCTAACTGGACATCTTATAACGTAAATAATGATATTAATTATTTTACTCGCCAAACCGGTGTTGGCGGATTTGGAACAAGTACCGTTTGTGCCTTATACGACAACTATAATTTAGATGCCGCACCTGATAGAGATGAGATGCGCACACCAAAATATGATTTTACTGCCATTGGTAGTGCAAGATTGAGATTTGATGTAGCTTACAAACAATACGACGCACAGTTTTCAGACACACTAGAGGTAAGACTATCTACTAATTGTGGGTTAAGCTGGACAAGTATTTATTCAAAAGGAGGAGCTACTCTTTCTTCTTCTGCCGGCACTTTACAAGCCAATACATTTACCCCAACAGCTGCACAGTGGCGTAAAGATACTATTGATGTTTCTGCTCTAACGGCCGGACAAGGTAATGTAATGTTTAGTTTTGTAAACCGAGGCCATTATGGACAAGCTATGTATTTAGACAATATTAATTTAGCTTTCCCTACGCCAACTGTTAACTTTAACGCTCCGGGAACAATTTGTGTTGGTTCAAATCTTAATTTAGTTAACACAAGTGTTGGAGCGGGTTCATATGTTTGGTCAATGACTGGAGGATCTCCGGCAACATCAACCGCTACTAATCCTTCTGTTACCTACTCGGCAGCAGGAGTCTATACCATTAACTTAATGGGTATAAACGGCACCTCTACAGCAGTGGCCACTCAAACAGTAAACGTTATTAATGGACCAACAATAGTGGTAAATACACCAACCGTTTGTGCTGGCAGCCCTGCAACATTAACCGCAAGTGGCGCTACAAGTTATACCTGGAGTACAGGCCCGAACACTGCAAGTATTTCTGCTTCACCTTCGGTAACTACTGTTTATACAGTAACCGGAAGTAACGGAACCTGTCCTGCAAATAAAACAGCCACAATAGTTGTTACCCCTAACCCAACAGTTAGCGTAAACAACCAAACTATTTGTGCCGGTGGTACCGCAACAATAACAGCAAGCGGCGCTACAAGTTATTCTTGGAGCACAGGTTTTACAAGTAATCCTTTAACGGTTACTCCGGGTTCAAATACAACTTACACTGTTATTGGAACCACTACCGGTTGCACCAATACCAAAACAGTTAGTGTTACAATCGGTTCTTCATTATCTGTATTAATTACAGCCAACCCATTAAGTAAGTGCGCTACCGGCTCATCTACTTTAACTGCAAGTGGCGCTACCAATTATACATGGACTCCGGGAGCATCTAATGCCTCATCTATTATAGTTAATCAAGCAATTACCACAACGTATACACTTGTTGGTACAAATGGCGCATGTACAGGATCTACCACCACCACAGTAACCGTAATTCCAACACCGTCTTTTGCAATTGTAACTTCTCCTTCGCAAACAATTTGCGCAGGTAAAACGGTTACTATGACAGCTAGTGGCTTTTATTCAACTTACACATGGATAACACCAACTGTAACTGCAGCTTCATACACAGCAACTCCGGGTTCAAATACATCGTATACTGTTTCTGCAAGTGGAACCGGTGGTTGTAATACTACAAGCGTGGTTGCAATTACTGTAAAAACAAATCCGGTTACTGCATTAACCTCAACCAATGCTAATTGTACTAATCCTTGTTCAGGTGCGGCAAATGGAGTAACCACATTAGGTACTGCGCCGTATACTTATAGCTTAATTGGAGGCTCTTGTACTTCATTACCGTGTGCCAATTTATGCGCAGGTAATTATACGTTAGTAACCAACGATGGTTCTGGCTGTACGTCTTCTAACACCTTCTCTATTTTTGCACCAACCAATAATCTATTAACAAGCATCACTGCAACGAATGCATCTTGCGGAACGTGTTCAACAGGTATTGCAAATTTAAATGTTACAGGTGGTGTTAGTCCTTATTCTTATACTTGGTCGCCAAGTGGTGGAAATAATTCTACGGCTAATAATTTAGCACCTGCTTGTTATACGGTAGTTGTATCTGATGCATTTGGTTGTTCAGTGTCTACCTCAACATGTATTGGATTTAGTACAGGATTGCAAAACGCAACGCTTTATAATTCATCGTTATTAGTGTATCCAAATCCGGCACAAAGTAATGTAACTATCGAGTACCAAGGTGTTTCATTTAATTTTGCTTTATACAACAACTTAGGTCAATTAGTTGCTGCAAGCCAAAATAATCAAAACAAAGCAGTAATTAATTTAAATGAATTTGCAAAAGGCATTTATTTAATTGAAGTTGAAATTGGAAAAGATAAACTAAGAAAGAAACTAATTATAGAATAATTAGAATTTAAAAACTATTTAAAGGCCTGATAATTTATCAGGCCTTTTTTGTTTAACCGTTAGCGCGGATTTGAAATCCGTGCATTTTTAGAATTTATAAGCTTCTGTTCTTGAAAAATAAACTAACCTAATTTTTTTATGAGCATTTACCCGCTTCACCGTTAGCGCGGTTAAAGATGGAATAGTTGAAAGACCTGAAGATTATTTGTTTAGTAGCGCAAGAAATTATTCGGATCTAGATGCATTATTGGAAGTTGAGTTAATCCCACATTAACTAAAAACGTATAGTTAATATTTAAGAATTAAGGCGCACAGATTGAAGGCGCATGGATTGCAAATCCGCGCGAACGGGCGGGTTGCATCACTCTTCGAAAAGATCGCGGACCTCGACTCAATTATTTTGCCCATTATACTGAAGCAAGATTATACTCCGCTATTGCCATTGTGTCTATTTTATTCACAATAGTTGCAAAATGGGTCATTTTTTGCAGCATCTCATCAAGTGATAATAGATGCTCCTGATTCAAAATATATGCTCCTCCAAAGTATTGTAGAAACTTTTCGTCAACAATTCCATTACGATGCGAATATAAATGACGAATTTGAAGATATTTCTCAATTGACTCAATCTCTGCTTCATCAATTGCTCCAAGCTTACTGATTTGTTTATTTTCCTTAATAAACCCACGGACGCTCCCACGCTGTAGTTTACTTAAAGTCTTTTTAGCAAAGTACACAACAAATTCTTGCATATCTGCACATTGCAAAACCTCAAGAACTGTCACAGTTTGATTACTTTTTAGCGTTTCAGGTTTTGCAAGGTATATCTCATAGAGTAAATCCGTAAGATAACTTTCAAAGTTATCTGCACATGACGAGAAAAGAATTCTCATCAGAATTTTGCCTTCAGGCTTGTTGGTAGGGATACTCGGCGCAGCTGGATATAATGTAACCTGGAGATCGTCAAGAATTTGCAAAACATTTTTATAATGTTCTAAAAGTTTTGTCTTCGAATCCGTACCACCCGGACGAATATTTTCTATCCAAGACCCAATATTAACAAGACCTGAGTAACTATTTCTAGAAAAAGTTGATGGCAATTCGTTACCGATTTTTGTTTTGCTTCCTTCTCGGATGTATATTTTGCCTTGCAGAACCACTTGTTCTGGCGATTTTACAATCCTTATCGCAAACAACTGTTGGGATTGGTAACTTACATAGCTGTAGGACACATCTAGATTATTAGGAATCAAATCCAGTGCTTTATGAACAATTGCGTTCGCACGGAAATCTTCTCCTAATCCATGCACTTTAACAGCTCCACCTACCGTTGATACCCCTAAAATTATATAGCCACCATCGGTGTTTGCGAATCCAGCTATCAACTGGGCAATCACTCTAGAGGGAGGAAGAACCGCTTTATATTCTAAATGATCTCCTTCTGGCTGCCCAATTTTTTCAATTATTTCTGACTCAGATATCATTATATTGGAAATTTTCTAATGTTGTTTGTTTTTAAGATATGCCCGAAAGTAATTCGTCGAACATTGACCCCATCATCAACCCACAATTCGGAATCATCAAAGTCAAGGCTATCCTTTTCGGATTTATAATAGATGATTACCTGACCATTGTAAGCCGGCCTGAACACAATACTAATTATTCGACCGTCTTTTTCAACACCATTTATTACTGTTGTAGCTGTTTCATCAATATCATCTAAGTTATATTCGGGAAGAGTTCTTAAATGAGCAATTACCCGAGCTTTTGTTTTTTTAATGTAAACCTGTGCCCAAAGAAACATGTCCGGATCTAGAGACGATGTGTGTGAAAACAAAGACTCCAAATCTTTATCTTCCTCCAATGCCTTATGCCATTCATCAATAGTAGTTATTCCTAAGTTTGTAAGGATTTCTTGAGTTACCTGTAAAATTCCAGTAGTTGATTTACTTGTGCGCTCCATAAGAGCTCGCAGTTCTTCTACTGTATTCACATTAAAATCTAATAACAATCCTCCTAATTGTTCGGCCTTTGTAATATTTTCCATCACCTCTTTATCGTCGTATAACCAATGTTTATTCTCTACTAGTTGCGGAAATAGCTCAGCACTTTGCGAATTGAATGAATTGAAAAAAATTAATAGCTTCTTAAATGCATCAGAATATTCTTGCTTGCGTGGACGTATTGTTATTTTTTCGACTACTTCAGAATTTATTTTTTTTACAAAAACGGAGCTGCCCTGTAACCTATCAGTTGAAAAATCTATTTTTATTCTGTGATCGATTAGATCGTCTCTTACATCGTCACCAAGCAATACCAAGACATCTTTAAATAATTCATTGTCATCTCCCTGCTCGAGAAATAATTTTGATTTTAGACAGAATTGACCATTTTGATTAGGAAATATCTTCCTACTAGCTACAAGAGAGTGAAAATCTTTTTCGTCAAGTTGAAGCATTTCATAAAATTGGTTCAGCCATTTAAAAGTATCTATATTCTTTAGAACTTCCGATAGCTTTTCAACTGTAATTTGAGATTCTACCCACTTCGCAAATACTTCAAAAGTTACCCTTCCACAATCATCCCATAACACTTTATTCCATAGTTCAATATCATTTTCTCGAGGAAGGCGATGAGGAAACCAATATGTTCCAATTCGATGAAGCTCACTTCGAAACTCCTTCTTACTTGCAACTGGAAATAACGCATATACCTTTCCATCTTGTAAAATTGAAATAAGCTCTCCGTTTTCATTCATAACAATTTTAGAATGCGCTAATTTAGACCGTATCGGCAATAGAACCTGATTTTTAAACCAAGACTCATCTACCCAATTGAATTTTCCACCCATAGATGTTATATCCGCAAGGAGATGAAGATTAAACCAATTGGCCTTTGAAGCAAAATCTAGGATGTTATAAAATAGATTAACGGCTTCGGATATTATAGCTTTATTTTCAGTAATTGTTTGCTGTGCAACCGGTGGGCTCGTAAGAAATACACCGTCACGTGGTTCTGTGGGATTAAAATTTGGGTTATTAATTACAGCCGGAAAAGCAAATTTCTCTGTACCAACTAATGGAAAGTCGCAGTAGATTCTTGGCACGTTATCACCAAGCGGTAAAATCGATATACTGTCACCCTCTACAGATATTGGCAATGCAATACTTGTGTGACTGTAAGTGCTAACTAAATATGTTCTTTGCTCTTGTTGTTTATTTTCTTCGACTACAATACTTTTAATTGTAAGATTATCACTAAGGTATTGGTCAGCTTCACTGTCGTGAAAATATGTAAATGAATTTACCTTAACACCCCTTATAGAATTCACAAAAAGCAATGAATAGGGCAGACATGCATCTATATCTTGAATACCAACTTTCGCTATTTGCTGGTTCACATCTTGTATTAATGGGTATGAAAACTCGGTATTAAGTTTGTCTTGATTGTAATCTTTGAAAGGCTCTTTTGAATCTAGGTTTTCAAGTGATTCTTTTGCTCTCATCACCGCCTTTGCTATTTCTTCTTCGTCAGTACCGCTTCGATCCAGTTTTACTTCAAATTTAATAAAATCGTGGTCATCTTCTTTTAAAACACCATTAACAGTTACAATTTCCGACAAGCAATGCGTTGTCATAAAGCCTGTTCCCCACCTACCTGTTGTCTTACTTAGACCATCTTCATTTTTTTTTCTATCTTTCGACGACAATTGGTCAATAAGGTAGCGAAGGTTCTCTGCACTAAAAGGTTTTCCATTATGTTTAAACTTGACATGAGGAAATTCCGATTCAAGGTCAACGATAATTTTTATTAAAACACCATTCTCCGTCGACACGTCTTTTGCATTTTGAATAAGTTCCCAAATCCAACGGCGGGCATTGGCATTCGACGCAGAGAGAGTTGCTCTCTGGTCAGAAAGCTCTCTGTTAATCTTCTGTGCGACATGCATTGAATTTGCTTTCGCTTCCGATGCTTTAAAACGTTCTTTATAACTCATTTTTCATTTAAAGTTGTTAGTCCGTAAGGGAATCGAACCAATTTATACTAGTCTCCATATACTAATTACACACAAATTTCCGCTTTTTCTGAATGAAAACCTACGGTACACCGAAGGTTTTTAAGAGTTTCATTTAATGCCTACCCAGCTTATAGGATAATCACTTAATTTCTGCAACAACAGAAACATCAATATCATTCATGCATTTAAAATGGCCTTTAGGGCACTTTTTATAACCCAACTTTGAGCATGGTCTGCAAGAAAGATTTTTCACTTCTAAAATTTTATTTTCAGGAGCCGGCAAATAAGGCGACATGCCAAATTCGGGAATAGTATTACCCCAAATAGAAATTATTTTTTTATTGTATGCCGAAGCAATATGCATTAAACCTGTATCAGAACTCACCACCCACTCTGCCTGCTCAATAATAGAGGCACTTTGATTGATAGAATATTGCCCGCAGGTATTTATCAGTTGCGGAAATTGTTTTTGTAATTCATCACCAATTACTTTATCCTCTTTACCGCCTAAAATAACAATAGGCAATTTTATGGCTTGACAAATTTGCGCTAATTTATTTAATGGAATTTTTTTTGTGTAATAAGACCCCCCTACTACAAGAGCAACAAACTTTTGTTGTATTTGATTTTTTAATAAAGTAGTCACATCTACTTTATCACTTACATCAATAAAATAATCTAAACCCTTTGCATCGTTTTTAATACCAAGTGGTGCAACGGTTTCAAAATAGCGAGTAACAATGTGTTTATTGGGTAATTTATTTATCTGCTTAAAATATACCGCCAAAAATTTTTGCAAATTAAGTTTATCAAAAGAAAAACTCTTAGTTTTTAATTTTTGCTTTAATCTTAAGCTTCGTAAGTTTTTATGAAGATCAATGACAACATCAAATTTTTCGGCTTTTAATTGGTCGTATATTTCG
>Ga0066439_1000532_pt1 | contig 11340 bp, 10 predicted proteins | sample LakWasMet57_HOW8_2_FD_59527 | JGI IMG/M metagenome (GOLD analysis project Ga0066439, IMG submission 59527) | Freshwater sediment methanotrophic microbial communities from Lake Washington under simulated oxygen tension - Sediment Metagenome 57_HOW8 | ecosystem: Environmental > Aquatic >...
TATTTTATTTCGCGTTACGAAGAATGGCAAGCTTTTGAGCCAGATAATCACGCACGATTTGAGTCACAGGCGAGCATCCTCTTTCAAAATAAAATGAATTTAAAGCCGGTAGTTGATTACTGGTTAATTGAATTTAAAAATGCATTACTAAAATTCTATCCAAAAATAAATTTTCCCGAAAATAAATTTAAAGTCATAAGCACAATTGATGTAGATAATTTATTTGCCTATAAAGCCAAAGGTTTTTTGCGAACTATAGGAGCCATAGCAAAAGATGTTATAAAATTTGATATTACTAATTTAAAAAAGCGGGTAAACGTTATAGTTAAAAAAGAGAATGATCCATTTGATATTTATGCTATAAACTCTGATTTTTGTTTTAAAAATAACATACCGTTAATTTATTTTTTTCTTTTTAGAACGGGCACAAAATACGACAGAACTGTTAATCCAAAGTCAGGGGCGTTTGCCAATGTTATTAAACAAATAAAAGATGCAGGAGCATTTGTAGGATTACATCCATCCTATTATTCCTCTCAAAATAAAAGCTGTTTTAAACAAGAAGTAAAACTTTTTTCGCAACAAAGCCTATCTCCGGTAAAAATATCGCGACAACATTACTTAAAATTTGACATTAAAACTACCCCACAATTATTAATAGAAAATGGCATAATAGCCGATTTTACTATGGGTTTTGCTTCGGCTATTGGTTTTAGGGCAGGCACTTCGTTTCCTTTTTATTATTATGATTTTGTTTCTGAAAAACAAGGCGATTTGTTATTTGTGCCTTTTTGTGCAATGGATGGCGCCTTTTTTGTTTATGATAAAATTAGTCCGGAAAAGATGTTGGGCTCTTTGCTAGAAATGGCAAACGAAGTACAAAAAGTTAACGGATTTTTTATAACCGTCTTTCACGAACGCACCTTTTCTAGCCACCTGTACCCGGGATACGACCAGGTATATAAAAATTTATTCCAAAAAGTAAATGCTCTATAATTTTGGTAAAAAATAACCTATCTTTAAACGATGAAAATTTTTAATTCACCATATCTAGTAATTGTTTTTTTTGTTTTGGTTTTTGCTTCATGTAAAAACAAATTAAACATTAATGCACCATACAAAGAAGTGCCAACAATTTACGCTGTTTTAAACCCACAAGAAACTCTTCAAATGATTAGAGTTAATAAGGTTTTTTTAGGTGAAGGCGATGCAAATGCAATGGCGCAGGTTGCCGATTCAATTAATTATCAGGCTGGCGATTTACTAATTACTTTAGAGCGATTTGTAAATGGGGTTCAAGCAGAGGCCACGCCAACCGGCAATAAACAAGTTATTACTTTTCGCGATTCTGTTATTCAAGCATCTCCGGGTGCTTTTAATACAACTCAAAGGGTTTATGTATCTACAGATAAATTGCATGTAACCGGCCAGTATGTTTTAAAAGTTAAAAACATAAAAACATCCGCCATTTTTACGGCTAGAGCAAATGCACTGGATAGTGTAAAAACAGGTTATACACTTTTTACGCCACCGTATTATCCGGTAGATCTTGCAACAAATCCTAATCCACTCGACCCAAATATTTTTCCTGATTTTAGTTCACCAAATGTTACCTATTCTCCTAAGTTTTATCCAAACGAAGCTGCCATTTATTCTATGCAAATACGATTGCATTTTTATGATTCGTTACTTGACAATAGTAAAATTTACCGATATGTAGATTATAATTTTGGCAATAAGTATATTAAAGATTTAAGAACCTTTAATTTTGGTAAGGTGTTTGCTTTTGATTTTAAGGGTAAAGATTTTATGAGCGGTATTGCTTATTCATTGTCTCAAATGGGCTTATCTAATAATATTAAAGGCCGAAAAATGTATAAATTACAGGCGTTTGCATTTTCTTCTTCGCAAGAATATGCTGATTATCTTCAGTTTACAGCACCTTCGTTAAGTATAGCTCAAAGCAAGCCTATTTATTCTAATTTTGACAACCGAGATGCTATGGGCATTTTTACCTTTAGAACTCGCCATTCTATTTATAAGGAGATGGCAAGCCCGTTTATTTCGGATTTTGGCATTAATCCAATCATGTGTAAGTACCATTTCTATACGGCAGATTTATCTAGTCCAAACTGGTGTTTTTAAAAAAAAACTGACGTTTTCTCAATAGTTAGTTTATTTTCCGACAATTTGTTATCCTTTTTTTGAGTTTTTGTGACAGGATGGCGCTAATTTTTAATTGTTTTCCTTTGGCATATTTATTGAGATACCCTTGTAAACAATAAACTTTAAATTAATAAAATAAAAAATAAATAAAATGGGAAAAATTATAGGAATAGACTTAGGAACCACAAATAGCTGCGTTTCGGTTATGGAAGGTAATGAAGCTGTGGTTATACCAAATAACGAAGGTAAGCGCACAACTCCATCTGTTGTTGCCTTTGTAGAAGGTGGCGAGAGAAAAGTTGGTGATCCTGCAAAACGTCAGGCTATCACAAACCCAACCAAAACTGTTTATTCAATTAAACGTTTTATGGGTCACACTTTTGATGAAATTAGTGGAGAAGCTGGACGTGTACCTTATAAAGTAGTTAAAGGCGACAATAATACACCACGTGTAGAAATTGACGACCGTAAGTATACACCTCAAGAGATTTCGGCAATTATTTTGCAAAAAATGAAAAAAACAGCCGAAGATTTTTTAGGAGCTGAAGTTACAGACGCAGTAATTACTGTACCTGCTTATTTTAACGATGCACAACGCCAGGCAACTAAAGAAGCAGGTGAAATTGCAGGATTAAATGTAAAACGTATCATTAACGAACCTACCGCAGCTGCTTTAGCTTATGGTATGGATAAAAAAGGAAAAGATATAAAATTAGTTGTGTTTGATTGTGGTGGTGGAACTCATGACGTATCGGTTCTTGAATTAGGTGATGGTGTGTTTGAAGTAAAATCTACTGATGGTGATACTCACTTAGGCGGTGATGACTTTGACCAAGTTATTATTGATTTCTTAGCAGATGAATTTAAAAAAGACGAAGGTTTGGATTTACGTCAAGACCCAATGGCTTTACAACGTTTAAAAGAAGCTGCAGAAAAAGCAAAGATTGAATTATCTAATACAACTACTACAGAAATTAACTTGCCTTATATTATGCCGGTTAATGGAATTCCAAAACACTTAGTTAAAAGTTTAACACGTGCAAAATTTGAGCAATTAGCTGATAGTTTGATTCAACGTACAATTAAGCCTTGTATTTCAGCATTAAAAAATGCAGGTTTATCAACTTCTGAAGTAGACGAAATTATTTTAGTTGGTGGTTCAACACGTATTCCTGCTGTACAAGCTGCTGTAGAAAAATTCTTTGGTAAAGCGCCTAACAAAGGAGTTAACCCTGATGAGGTAGTTGCTTTAGGAGCTGCAATTCAAGGTGGTGTATTAACCGGTGAAGTAAAAGATGTATTGTTATTAGACGTTACTCCTTTATCTTTAGGTATCGAAACAATGGGTGGTGTTTTCACTAAATTAATTGAATCAAATACTACTATTCCAACAAAAAAATCGCAAGATTTTAGTACTGCTGCCGATAACCAACCTTCTGTACAGATTGTTGTCTTCCAAGGTGAGCGTCCAATGGCAAAAGATAACCGTAAGTTAGGTGAATTTAACTTAGATGGTTTACCTCCTGCACAACGTGGTGTGCCACAAATTGAAGTAACGTTTGATATTGATGCAAATGGTATTTTAAATGTAAGTGCAAAAGATAAAGCAACAGGTAAATCACATAACATCCGTATCGAAGCTAAGAGTGGATTAAGCCAAGAAGATATCGATCGCATGAAGCGTGAAGCAGAAGCTAATGCTGATTCAGACAGAAAAGCAAAAGAAGAAGTTGATAAATTGAATGAAGCAGATGCAATGATCTTTCAAACAGAAAAACAATTAAAAGAGTTTGGAGATAAAATTCCTGCAGAGAAAAAAGCGCCAATTGAAAGTGCATTAACAGAATTAAAAGCTGCACATGCATCAAAAGACATCGCTAAAATAGATGCTGCTTTAGCAAGTATCAATACTCTATGGAGTGCTGCAAGCGAAGATATGTACAAAGCTCAACAAGGTGGTGCAGAAAACGCTAACGCAAATCCAAACAACGCTGGGCAAGCAGGACAGCCAAATGGCGAGAATGTAACCGATGTTGATTTTGAAGAAGTAAAATAATCTTTAAATTTTAATCTTGATAAAAAATCCCTTCGATGAAAGTCGAAGGGATTTTTTTTGTTCTATGATGTTGTTGAGCGAAGCCGAAACGCACGATAGCTTGAGTTTTTGGATTGACGATTTGAAAGGCCGAAGCAAACAAAGTATCTTTCTCCATAGGAGTTACCTAAAAGGCGGAGGAGGAATTTTAAAAGTTTTGAAAATATTTTTTTATTCTGCTATCAAGGTTTAAGTAATCTTTTATACTATGTTTGAGATTGCTTCGTTCCTTGCAATGACCCAGCATTGTCGTCATTGCGAAGCATCTCACGCTTATTTCGAAGGCTGAAGCAATCTTGTATACTATGTTTGAGATTGCTTCGTTCCTCGCAATGACGGAGTACCCCGTTGGCGCGGATTTGCAATCCGTGCATTTGTTGTAGTTAGTTAGGTTCAGAGAATTTCTCTCCAAATTGCTATCGGTATCCGCTTGAATCCGATACGCTGCTTTGGCACCGCTCAGCAATAAGAACCGATTATTGAGCGAAGTCGAAATGACAACAGAATTACTTCTCTGCGTAATAAATTGCTGCAACACCAAAACTTAAACCTTTAAAATTGGTGTTCTTAAATTTAAGTTTATTTAAAATGGCCACAAATTTTTCGTTGTTTGGGAAAGCCTTTACACTTTCGGTTAAATAAGTATAAGCGCGATTATCATTAGAGAATATTTTTCCCACCAAAGGTGTAATGTATGAAAAATAAAAATTGTAAAGTCCTTTAATGAACCAATTAGTAGGGTAGGCAAATTCAAGAATAACAAGCTGTCCGCCCGGTTTTAAAATGCGGTATAAATTATCTAAGCCAATTTCTAAGTTTTGAAAATTACGAACGCCAAATCCTACAACAATAGCATCAAAAGTATTGTCGGGAAAAGCAACTGTTTCTGCATTTCCATTTTCAAGAGTAATTAGTGATTCTAGTTTTAGTTTTTTTAATTTCTCTCTTCCAAATTGCATCATGCCATCGCTAATATCAATGCCAATAATTTTTTCCGGATTTAATTTCGCACATTCAATCGCAAAGTCACCGGTTCCGGTAGCAACATCTAAAATTACTTTTGGTTGTTTTGTTTTTAAAAGGTTAACGCATTTTTTACGCCAGCCTTTGTGTGTTCCTGCAGATAAAAGCGTATTTAAAAAATCGTAGCGATTGGCAATGTTATCAAACATTTGGGCAACCTGTTCTTTTTTGGAATCAGAATTTTGGTATGGAGTAACATTATCGTGTAGCATTATTTTACGAAATCAAGTTTTAAAGCTTCTTCCAGAAGCTGTTCTTTATTAACAGGCACAACGCCTATTTGTTCACACACTAAACCACCCGAAAGATTTGCCAAGGCTGCTGTAACAACATCATTACACTCTAAAGCTCTGCATAAGGCTGCAACGCTAATAACAGTATCGCCTGCGCCACTTACATCTGCAATACTTCTGATGTGTGCGGTAATATGTTCTTTAATTGTTCTTGAATTGGTTATAACACCTTTTTCGGCAAGCGTAACTAAAATGGTTTCTGCTTTTTGCTTTACTCTAAAGCTGCTTACGGCTCTTTGTAATTCATTAATATTATCGCCACTTACATCCATTTTAATGCCTTCGCGCAGTTCTTTTAAATTTGGTTTAAATAAACTTACGCCTTTGTAGGTATTAAAATTTTTCTTTTTAGGATCAACGCAGGTTGGAATGTTTTTGCTCTTTGCTAATTCAACCACTTTGCTAACCAGTTTGGTTGTAATTAAACCTTTATTGTAATCTTCAAAAATAATCACATCAATTTTATCGTGATTAATGATATATGAAATCAGAGTAAGCAATTGCTGAGTTTCAGAAGGTTCAATTTCATCTTCTACTTCTTCATCAACTCTTAATAATTGTGCATTGTTACCAATTACTCTGGTTTTAATGGTTGTAATTCTATCGCGGCATTTTAAAATACCTTTTTGACTTAATTTTTGAGTTTTTAAAAGATCTAAAAAAGCTTGTCCTTCATAATCAACTCCTATTACTGAACATAAAATTGGGTTTGCTCCTAGGGCTTGAATGTTTAGGGCAACGTTTGCGGCACCACCCAATCGTCTTTCTTTTTTTGTTACTGCAACAATAGGTACAGGTGCTTCCGGCGAAATACGATTTACTTTTCCCCACAGATAACTGTCAATCATCACGTCGCCAATAATTAGCACGTTTAAGTTATTAAATGACTTAAATATCTCGCGGATATGTTCTTTTTTTATAGAAAATTTTTTCATGGTAATTTAAAACATTATTGAAGTTTTGCCAGAGCTTCTTTCATTCTTTTTAAAGCTTCTTTTAAATTATCTTCACTGGTTGCGTATGAAAAACGAATGTAAAGGTCATCGCCAAACGCAGCGCCCGGAACTAAGGCTAAATGCCCTTCATCTAATAAAAATAGCGAAAGGTCTGTGGCATTATTTATCGTATGATCTTTGTATTTTTTTCCGAAATAATAACTCACTTCTGGGTAAACATAAAAGGCACCCTGCGGAACGTTAGTTTTTAATCCGGGAATATCTTTCATTAAACTTAAAACCAAATCTCTACGTTTTAAAAATGCATCGCGCATTGGTTTAATGTAAGTGTCGTAATCCAATTCCATTGCCTTATGCATGGCTTTTTGAGTAATACTGCAAGTTGCTGAGGTAAACTGACCCTGCATTTTATCACAAGCTTGTGCGATCCATTTTGGAGCGGCCATAATTCCGCCACGCCAGCCGGTCATAGCAAATCCTTTAGAAACACCGTTAATGGTAATAACGCGGTCTTTAATAAAATCAAACTGGGCAAAACTTTCGTGTCCCCCAATAAAGTTAATGTGTTCGTATATCTCGTCACTTAAAATATAAAGCTCATCATGCTTAGCAACTACTTCTGCCAAGGCTTTTAATTCTGCTTTAGTATAAACACTGCCTGTAGGATTACAAGGTGTGCTAAGCATTAATAATCTTGTTTTTGGCGTAATGGCTTTTTCTAATTGTGCGGGGGTTATTTTATAGTCAGCATCAATTTTAGTATCAATAATTACCGGAACGCCTTCTCCTAATTTTAGGATCTCTAAGTAGCTTACCCAAAATGGAGCAGGGATAATTACTTCATCGCCCGGGTTAACCAAACATAATACTGCATTTGCAATGCTTTGTTTTGCACCGGTAGAAACCACTATTTCATCGGGTGTATAGGTTAAATTGTTATCTCTTTTAAATTTACCGCAGATAGCTTCTCTTAACTCAAGGTAGCCTGAAACGTGCGTGTAATAACTAAAATTATCATCAATAGCTTTTTTTGCCGCATCTTTAATAATTTGCGGTGTAGAAAAATCGGGTTCGCCTAAACTCAAACTAATGATGTCAATTCCGGCTGCTTTTAATTCACGACTTTTTCTTGCCATCGCAATTGTTTGCGATTCGCTAATTCTATTTACTCTATCAGAAAGATGTGTCATAATTTTATATTAGTAGCGTTAAATTTAACAACAATTTTAATGCGAATGAATGGTTTTAAAAAATAAAGATGAAAGGTTTTAAGCCTATTTTTATTGATTTAGTTTAGTTTTAGTTTAACAGTTTTTTAATGAAATTCGACGGTTGAATTGGCTTAAAAATCTAATTTAAACTTTTTTACCTAAAATAATAAGGTCTCGCATAACACCCTCCATATTTGCAATGGCAGGTAGGTGTGCCCATTTTTCAAAACCAAATTGATAAAATAGTTTTAAGCTCGGTTCGTTATGACCGAATATAAAACCTAATAACGAATGAATGTTTAGTGAAGGAGCTACCTCAATGGCTTTCTGTAAACAAGCTTTACCTAAACCTTTTCCTCTTTTACTTTCTTCTAAATAAATACTCACTTCAACAGTGCCATCGTAAGCAGGGCGACCATAAAACGAATTAAAGCTCATCCAGCCTGCATAATCGCCATCTATGGTTATTATCCATAATGGTCTTTTAGAAGACGAGTGCGCATTAAACCATTCGATTTTACTTTCAACACTTACCGGTTCCAAATCGGCTGTAACTAGGCGCGAAGCAATGGTTGAATTATAAGTAGCTACAATAACAGGCAAGTCAGCAATAGAAGCGTATTTAAAATCAATCTGCATTAATACAATAGATTGTGATAAGGGTAGCGTTTAATGTGTAATTCTTTTACTAAATCGTAAACCGTTTTTTTAAACTCTTCTACGTTTTCTTTTGTTTGCGCGCTAATAAATAAACACGGATTATTTAAGCTTTTCATCCAAGTATTTTTAATATCATCAAGCGATAAATTTTCTCTGGTAGTTGGCGTTAAATCGTCATCATCTTTTTTTGTATAGGTGAAGGCGTCTATTTTGTTAAACACTAAAATTACTGGTTTGTCGCCGGCACCAATATCCTGAAGGGTTTGTTTTACTACATTTAGATGCTCTTCAAAATTTTTGTGAGAAATATCTACTACATGAATTAACACATCGGCTTCCCGAACCTCGTCAAGCGTAGATTTAAAGCTTTCAACTAATTCTGTTGGCAGTTTTCTTATAAAACCAACGGTATCACTTAAAAGAAAAAATACATTATCAATGGTTACTTTTCTAACTGTAGTATCTAAAGTGGCAAACAATTTATTTTCGGCAAAAACGGTGCTTTTGCTCAATAAATTCATAATGGTACTTTTTCCAACATTGGTATAACCTACTAAAGCAACACGAATTAATTCGCCACGGTTTTTACGCTGGGTGGCCATTTGTTTATCAATTTCCTTTAAGCGCTCTTTTAATAAAGCAATTTTATCTCTTACAATTCGTCTGTCGGTTTCAATTTCTTTTTCACCGGCACCGCCGCGAGTTCCGGTTCCTCCACGTTGTCTTTCAAGGTGAGTCCACATACCAGTTAAACGAGGTAACAAGTACTGGTATTGCGCTAATTGAACTTGTGTTTTTGCGTGCGCAGTTTGAGCACGTTGTTCAAATATTTCAAGAATTAAAGTAGTACGGTCTAATACTTTTTTACCGAGTTCTTTTTCTAAATTTCGTTGTTGTGAAGGAGAAAGTTCATCGTCAAAAATCACAACATCAATTTTATTTTCAAAAACAAAATTTTTAATTTCAGATAATTTGCCTTTGCCTATAAAGGTTGCTTTATCGGGTTTTTCGAGTTTTTGAGTAAATGTTTTTTTTGTTTCGAGTCCATAAGTTTCTGCTAAAAAAGCAAGTTCCTCTAGGTATTCTTTTGCCAGGCCATCGTCTTGCAGTTTATTTATTACGCCAATTAAAACGCAACAATGATTTGGTATTTCGGTTGAAATGGATTCTTTCATTAAAAATTAGTGACCTTTTAGTTGGCTAATAACGTATTCTGAAATTGCCGTAGCTTGCGCTTCGTTAACTTGCGCAGCAGGCATTACGCCTTTACCATGAATGATTATCTCCTTCATTCCGTTAGTGTCTAGTGCAGAAACAGAAAGATCTTTAGCGCCAGACATGCCTAATTTTCCATCGCCGCCATGGCAAGATGCACAGTTGATTTCATATAACGATTTTCCATCTACAGATGCAGTAGTTAACGAATCTGTCTTTGCAATGCCTTTCTTTTTATGGTAAACCTCGCCTAAACCAAAGCTACCGGTAATTAAAAGTAAGCTTAATGCTGCTAACATTTTGTTTGATTTTTTAAAGCCAATAATTGCTAGTGGTATAGATGTAACTACCATTATTAGTTTTATCCATAACAAGTTATCGTATTTGTTGCCATATGTAACTTGTGTCATCAAATAAACCCCGGTTAATAAAAATAAAAAGCTGATAATCATTTCAGGCACTTTTATTTTTGCAGAAAACTTTGCCAGTAAATCTGTTTTGTTGCTAAGTAGTAAAATGGTTTTTATTACATAAATGAATAAAAAAAGACTAACTACTAAATAATGGGTGTGTAAAAAACCTGTATACATTTTTATATATTTTTACGGTAAAAATAGCAATAAAACATAGAATAAAAAGCAAATAAGGCGTAGTAATTTTGGTAAATCTGTTTAAATTTGAGGGTTTATGATTTTGAAACGCAAAAAGACGAAATAAATCAAAAACTATAACAAATATTACATTTAATGAAAAGAATAGCCGTTTTAATAGTATTGATTTTTTTTAGTATAAAATTTTATACACAAACTACGTTTCCATCAAATGGCGCGCCGTTTAACACGCACAGTATTTATGCTTTTACAAATGCTAATATATTTGTTGATTTTGAAACACTTGTAAAAAACGGAACACTTTTAATTCAGGATGGAAAAATTTTAAATGTTGCCGAGAAATTAGAAATTCCAAAAAATGCAGTTGTATATGATTTAAAAGGAAAATTTATTTATCCTTCGTTTATAGATCTTTATTCAGATTATGGAGTGTCTGAAAATAAACCGGCTCATCGCAATTCAGGCGCGCCACAAATGGAAAGTAATGTTAAAGGCGCTTATGGCTGGAATCAAGCAATACGATCTGATTATGACGCTTGTAAATTTTTTAGTATTAATAAAGAAAAGGCTGAAGAATTAAAAAAATTAGGATTTGGCTCTGTACTTTCTTGTCCAAAGGATGGGATTATGAGAGGAAGTGGTGTGTTGGTGAATTTAGGAACTAAAACTGAAAATGAAAGTGTAATTTTAGATAAAGCAGCAGGCTTTTATTCTTTTTCAAAAGGCTCGTCAACACAAGATTACCCAAGTTCATTAACCGGTGGTATTGCTTTATTAAGGCAAACCTATTACGATGCAATTTGGTATGCTCAAAATAAAAACAAAACAGAATATAACATTTCGTTAGAAGCATTTAATAAAGTAAAAGAGCTTCCAGCAATTTTTGAAGGTAATGATAAATTTAATGATCTGCGTGCTGCAAAAGTTGGAAAAGAGTTTAATGTAAAATATATAATTAAAGCTGGAGGTAACGAATACCAGAGAATAAACGATATTCAAAATTCTCAGTTAAAATATATTGTTCCTTTAAATTTTCCGCTTGCTTATGATGTAGAAGATCCTCTTGATGCAGAAACTGTTTCACTGACAGAATTAAAACATTGGGAATTA
>Ga0066439_1000539_pt1 | contig 11188 bp, 9 predicted proteins | sample LakWasMet57_HOW8_2_FD_59527 | JGI IMG/M metagenome (GOLD analysis project Ga0066439, IMG submission 59527) | Freshwater sediment methanotrophic microbial communities from Lake Washington under simulated oxygen tension - Sediment Metagenome 57_HOW8 | ecosystem: Environmental > Aquatic > Freshwater...
TAGGCCATCAATGGTGGGGAGATAATGTTACTTGCAAAAGCTGGGGAGATATTTGGATTAATGAAGGTTTTGCATCTTACACCGAACATTTAGTTGCTCAATACTTAGATCCTCCAAACTTTAATACCAATTTAAATTCGGCACACAATAGTGTTATGTCTGCAGCTGGTGGAAAAGTTTATATTACAGGGCAAGACACTATGGATTCTAATATTATTTTTGATTCGCGTTTAACTTACGATAAAGGTGGTTCAATCATAAGAACCTTGCAGTTTGTAACTAATAGCGATACAGTTTGGTTTAACACTTTACGTGGTTTTCAAAACACATTCAAAAACAGTACGGCTTCTGTAAATGATTTTAAAAATTATTACCAAGCTCAAACAGGCATCAATGCGACGCAATTTTTTAATCAATGGTATTATGGCGAAGGTTACCCAACCTTTAACGTTAAATTTTATTCTGCCCCAAATACTTGTATCATCAAAAGTACTCAAACTACAAGTTTCCCTTCTTCAGTTCCACTATTTATAACTCCTATGGAATATAAATTATCTCGCACAGGTTTTGCTGATACAACTGTAAGAGTAATGCATAGTAATGCCATAGAAACCTACACCTTTAATTTGCTAGGAACCGTTACGGCTGTAGTTTGCGACCCAAATAATTGGGTAATAAATAAAGTAATAGGGCCAACTTTCGATTCATCGCTTGGATTTAATGAAATGGGAGCGCTTGTTTATGATATTAAAATAGGCCCAAATCCAACAAAAGGCGTATTTACAATAAATACAAGTCAAACTATTGATGGCATTGTAACAGTAACAGATATTAGCGGCAAACTAATTTTTGATAAAAAATTGGAAACTGAAACTATAATAGATTTGGGTGCTTTTGCAAACGGTATTTATCTCGTAAAAATCGCCGACAAAAATGGAAAAGAAAAGTATTCGCAAAAACTAATTAAAGAATAAAATTAAGATTACGCATTTTAATAAAAAAGCCTTCTTTACAGAAGGCTTTTTTTGTAGCCCCGCCCAGAATCGAACTGGGATTTAGCGTTTAGGAAACGCTCGTTCTATCCATTGAACTACGGGGCCAATTTTAAGGAATACAAAAGTACTAAAAAAAAGTGGTTGTGGTTGTAAAAATAAAAGTGAATATGGCTGCTTTGCGAAAGCAAAAATACACCCAAAAACAAAAATCATTTTTTTATACGCATATTTGTATTGCAATATGCCAATAACAAAATTAGATATACAAGCCTTTTTACAAGCAACTAAAGATCAACTTATTTTTGATGTAAGAAGTCCTGGTGAATATGAACATGCGCATATTCCCGGCGCACACTCATTACCCTTGTTTACAAACGAAGAGCGTAAAGTTGTTGGCACCGCATATAAACAAGAAAGCCGAGAAAAAGCAATCAAAATTGGCTTGGATTATTTTGGAACAAAAACAGTAAAATTAATTGAGGAAGTTGAAAAATTAATTGCAGAAAGAAAAAGCTCATCAAAAGAAATTGGCGTTCATTGCTGGCGAGGCGGTATGCGCAGCGCAGCTATTGCATGGCTTTTAGACTTATATGGTTTTAAAGTGTTTTTATTAAATGGTGGATACAAAGCATACCGTAACTGGGCAATACAACAGTTTGATTGTAACTATGAAATGCGCATTATTGGCGGATATACCGGAAGCAATAAAACTGGTATAATAGAAGAATTAAAAAAAGCGAATGAAAAAACAATTGATTTAGAAGGTCTAGCCGCCCATAAAGGCTCTGCTTTTGGTAATTTAGAACAACACCCACAACCATCGCAAGAAATGTTTGAAAATTTATTGGCAACAGAACTCGATAAACATAAGTCAAATAAAAATTCTGAAATTATTTTTTTAGAAGACGAAAGTCAACGTATCGGAAATGTTAACATCCCTGTTCCTTTATACAATACTATGCGCGAACACCCAGTATTATTTATAAATATTCCTTTCGAACAACGTCTGCAACACATACTTAATGATTATGGCGCACATGGTAAAGATAAATTAGTTACCGCTATTATGCGCATCAAAAAAAAATTAGGCGGCCTAGAAACTAAAAACGCTATTAATTTTATTTTAGAAGATGATTTAAAAAGTTGTTTTACCCTTTTGTTAAACTATTACGACAAGCTATACCTAAAAGGCACTTATAAAAGAGAAAACGCCGAAACAAAAATTAAACAATTAGATTTTAATTCAGTTAATGCAAAAATAAATACCGAAAAAATACTTCAACATGTCTATAACAGATAATACTTTTGCGCTTACACAATTTGCCCACGGGGCAGGTTGCGGGTGTAAAATTGCCCCACAGGTTCTTAAGGAGATTCTACAAAGTTCCGTTTCTCAACCATCACAAAATTTATTAGTAGGCAATAGCAGTAATGATGATGCCGCAGTATATGATATTGGAAATGGTCAAGCGTTAATTTCTACAACCGATTTTTTTATGCCAATTGTTGATGACGCTTTTGATTTTGGTCGCATTGCTGCTGCAAATGCCATTAGCGATGTGTATGCCATGGGCGGCAAACCCATTTTAGCATTAGCCATTTTAGGTTGGCCAATTCAAAAACTACCAACCGCTTTGGCCCAAAAAGTAATTGAGGGTGCAAGAACAGTATGTGCCCAAGCCGGCATTGCACTTGCAGGTGGCCATAGCATTGATACCTTAGAACCTATGTTTGGTCTGTCGGTAAATGGTTTAGTGGAAATAAAAAACCTTAAAAAAAACAACACTGCTCAAGAAGGCGATATTATTTTTTTAACGAAAGCCATTGGCGTTGGCGTTTTATCTACAGCACAAAAAAGAGGTCTTTTAAAAGATGAAGATAAATCCACCTTAATTAATCAACTTACGCAATTAAATAACTTTGGCGAAAAATTAGGAAGTGTTGCCGGAGTAACTGCTGTTACAGACGTTACAGGTTTTGGTTTATTAGGACATTTAATAGAAATGGCGCAAGGCAGTAATTTATCTGCCACAATTAATTATTCTTCTGTTCCTAAAATCGAAGGTGTTTCTTTTTATTTAAATCAGAATACAATACCAGATGCTACCTTTAGAAACTGGAATGCATATAGCGCATTAACTGAAATTAGCAGTGATGTAAATGTGATCGAGGCTTTTAATTTATTGCCCGATCCGCAAACAAATGGTGGTCTTTTATTTTCAGTAAAACCAAATTCTATAAACGAAATTATAGCCTTGTTAAAAGAAAACAATCTAAATAATTTTATCGCTCCAATTGGTAAAATGACAAAAAAAGAAGAAAAAGTAATACGAGTTGAGAAATAAATTAATGCCTATCTTTGAAACATGAAAATTGCAGTTTACGCACGTTCAACAAAAGATAATCATTCGGCTTACATTGAGCAGATATACACTATTCTAAAAAATGAAAAGGTAGATTTAATCATTCATGAGCCATACTACAATTATTTAAAACAAAATTACAACTTTACTATTCCCATCTCTACTTTTGCAACATCTGAAGAATTAATTTCAAAAGCAGATTATTTAATTTGTTTAGGCGGTGATGGCACCATGCTGGAAACTGTGGCATTAGTGAAAAATTCGGGAATCCCTGTTTTAGGAGTAAATACAGGTCGTTTAGGTTTTTTAGCCTCAGTTAATAAAGACGATCTTGCAAAAGCATTACAACAATTATTAAAAGAAAAATTTACATTAGATAAACGTGAGTTAATTGAAATTACAGGATGCGCTCAATGTTTTGGTGATGTAAATTATGCATTAAATGAATTTACGATTCATAAAAAAGATAGTAGCGCTATGATTAATATAGACACCTATATTGATGATGTTTTTCTTAATTCGTATTTCGCCGATGGTTTAATTGTATCTACTCCAACCGGCTCTACTGCATATTCTTTAAGTTGCGGCGGCCCAATTATGATGCCTGATTCTGATAATTTTATTATTACCCCTATTGCTCCTCATAATTTAACAGTTAGACCAATTGTTGTTTCAAATAATAAAAAAATTAGTTTTAAGGTTAGTGGCAGAAGTGATAGCTTTAATATCGCGCTCGATTCGCGAAGTGCACAAATACCATCTAACTCAGAGATAATAATAAAAAAGGCAGACTTTAGAATAAATCTGATTAATCTTGAAGGTCAACATTTTTTTACCACACTTCGTAACAAAATGATGTGGGGACTTGACAGAAGATACTAGCTCAATATTAAATTGTTTTTTAAAGGTTATTTTTTTAAATTTGAGTACATCATAAACACTCATGAAAAAAACAACATTCTTACTATCTCTTGCTTTAATAATTAATTTAGCATTAAAGGCACAAAGCAACAACGATAAATTTTGGTCGCCAATAAGCGAAAGTACAATTAAGATTACCGGAAACAGACAAATAATTCCAAATAAATATTTGGCGTTTCAGTTATTAGGGAGCGAATTAAAAAATCAACTCTCTTTGGCACCATCCGAAAACAATGTAAAAATTAACCAAAGTACTTGCATTATTTCTTTACCATTACCAAATGGAACAATTCAAAAATTTAAAGTTGTAGAAAGTCCTATTATGGAAAGAGATTTAGCATCTGCTTATCCAAACATAAAAACATACAGTGTAAAGGGCGTTGACGACCCATATGCAAACGGAAAATTAGATTGGAATGAATTTGGATTTCATGGTATGGTGCGAACAATAAACGGCGATTTTTTTATTGACCCATATTGTTTAAACAATGTAAAAGATTATATCACCTATTATACTGCAGATTTTGAAAAAGACCCATCTCAAAAAATTCCAGAAGTAGGAGTTATTCCTAATACAGATAAAGACCACCAATCTGCGCCTAAAAAAAAAGCAGAAAGCGAAGCAAAACTAAATAGCAATTCACCGGCAATTTGTGTTGGTGCACAATTAAGAACTTATCGTTTAGCTGTTGCCTGCACTGGCGAATATGCAGTAGCAGCAACTGGTTCAACTACACCAACATTAGCACAAACATTGGCAAAAATTATTACAAGTGTAAACCGAGTAGATGGTGTATATGAAACAGAAGTTGCAGTTCGTTTAGTATTAGTTGCAACCGAAACAAATGTAATTTTCACCAATGCATCATCAGACCCATTTAGTGGAAACAATAATGCTACTGTATTAATTGGCGAAAGTCAAACCGTTATTACTAATGCAATTGGCTCTGCTAATTTTGATATAGGGCATACCTTTAGCACAGGTGGTGGTGGTTTAGCGGGCCTTGGTGTGGTTTGCAGTAATCCTCAAAAAGCTAGTGGCATTACCGGTAGCGGAAGTCCGGTTGGAGACCCTTACGATATTGATTATGTTGCGCACGAAATGGGTCACCAGTTTTCAGGAAATCATACTTTTAATTCTACTGTAAGTAATTGTGGCGGTGGTAACAGAAATGGTTCAACCGCAGTTGAACCCGGAAGCGGAATTACCATTATGGCCTATGCAGGAATATGCGGTTCGCAAGATTTAGCGACTCATAGCATTCCTTATTTTCATGCTATTAGCTATGATGAGATAGTAAACTTTACAAACTTTTATGGCGGTAACACTTGCCCCGTTACAACTACAACTGGAAATAACCCACCGGTAGTTACCGGCTCAGGAAATTACGTGATACCAAAATCAACCGCATTTATTTTAACTGGAAGCGCAATAGACCCTGACGGTGATTCATTAACATTTTCATGGGAAGAAACAGAATTAGGCGTTTCTGGAAATTGGAATTCTGGTAATCCAAATTATTTTAGATCCTACTCTCCGGTAGTTTCTCGTTCACGTTTATTTCCTAAACAAAGTGTGGTTTTAAACGGTAACTATGTTGCCACAAAAGGAGAATATGTTCCGGCAAGCGCACAACAATTAGAATTCAGATTAACTGCCCGCGATAATAAAATGGGCGGCGGCGGCGTTTGCTACGCAATTAATAATATTACAATAGATAATTCTGGTCCTTTATCGGTTAGCTATCCAAATACAACAGGTATTTTTTGGAGTATTGGTACGCAACAAACAATTACTTGGGCTGTAAACGGCACAGATGTTGCTCCGGTAAGTTGCGATTCGGTAAAAGTGTTAATCTCGTATGATAGCGGCACAACGTATACGGTCTTAAATAATTCAACTCCAAATGATGGTTCCGAAATAATTACAGTTCCAACATTAACGGCTAGCATTTCTACTTGCAGAATTAAGGTTGAATCAAAAGGAAATATTTTTTACGACATCAGTAATAATGATTTTGAAATTTCAACCAATGTGGGTATAAATCAAATATCAAAAAACAATCCGGTTGGTTTAACTGTTTGGCCTAACCCATTTACAAATCAGATAAATTTAGCTGCAGGAAATTTAAAAAGTGTAAGTAATACAGAGTTAAAAGTAATTGATGTGCTTGGAAAATCTGTTTATACCCAAAGCTTTTCAAATAAAACAGAGTTAAACGAAACGCTTGACTTATCGGGCCTAAGCGCCGGTGTTTACTTTATAAGCATCTCAAATAACAACAATCAAGCAGTTTACAGAATCATTAAAAATTAATTTTTAAAGGCATTTTTTTTAAAAGGTTACTTAATATTTTAAGTAACCTTTTTTTATTTTAGTATTATAAACCTATGCGTTTTCTTTTTATTTTATTTCCATTATTTATTTTTTCTCAACAAGCAAAAAAATTAGATACCGTTTTTTGCGAATGCCAAAAAGCAAGAACAGTTGTTTTAAAAGGCAACGTTAAAATTGGACCAACCATTGCGCCAATGGGTAGCGGAGAAATAAATGAAATTAGCGAACGCAAACAGAATACAAAATTTGCATTTGAAAAAGAACACAACAGCGCTTGGTATAAATTAATTATTAAGTCAAACGGGTTTTTAGTTTTTGACATTATTCCAACAAAAGCAGAAGACGATTACGACTTTATGCTTTTTAAAGGCAATAACAATGGCTTTTGTGATAGTATGCAAAAGTTTCATTTAAAACCAATGCGGTCGTGCATTTCGCGAGATAAAGAAGAAATTAAAGGGCTAACCGGTTTGAATTTTAAAGCAAAAAAAGAATTAATAAAAGAAGGTTTGGGCGACGCCTTTGCAACCCCTTTAGAAGTAAAAGACGGAGAAGTTTATTATTTGGTTTTAGATAATGTTTATGCTAATGGTGCAGGCCACACAATTGCTTTTTATTTTGAAGAAATAATGTTAATTAGCGGTAAAACATTGGATGAAAATCAAAAACCTGTTAAAGCCGAAATAACTGTTACCGCAATAAATGGTGACACCTTAAAAAAAATAACCTCCGATAAAAAAGGCAACTACAATTTTGAAGTAGCTTTGCGAAAAAACATAAAGTATTCACTTAACTTTTTTAATGACAGCAGTTTTTTTGAGACACGCGAAATTTCAACAAAAACAAATAAAGACACCCTTAAAAATATTGCTACTGTTTTACCTACATTAAAAAAAGGAAACAAATATATTATTCAAAATATAAATTTTTATCCCGGCAAAGCCATCGTATTGCCTTCTGCCTTGCCATCGCTAAAAAATTTAACCTTATTGATGCGCAAAAATCAAACACTTAAAATCCTAATAGTTGGCCATACTAATGGTTGCGATGGCGAAACGAAACAAACGATTGATCAGCTTTCAAAAAGTCGTGCAATAACAATTAAAAAATTTTTAGAAACAAATTCGATAGATACTACCAGAATTACAACCGATGGTAAAGGTTGCAGCGAAATGCTTTATCCCACCAATAGTACTACACCAGAATGGCAGCAAGTGCTAAATAGAAGAGTAGAAATTTTTGTTGTAGAAAAGTAATTTTTATTAAAATTAATATTGAGTTTTCATTTCAATATATTTTAAAAACTCTTGCTTAGTAGCTTCGTTCTCAAATTTACCACCGTAAAATGAAGTTATTGTTGCAGCATTGCCATCTTGCACACCTCGCGATGAAACACACAAATGTTTAGCATCAATAATAATTGCAACATCATTGGTATTTAATGCTTTTTGAAGCTCTTTAGCTATTTGTATAGTTAAACGCTCTTGCACTTGAGGTCGTTTTGCATAGTATTGCACAATACGATTTAATTTAGAAAGACCTATTACACTTCCGTTAGAAATATAAGCTACATGAGCTTTGCCAAATATTGGCACAAAATGGTGTTCGCAATTACTGTAAAACGAAATGTCTTTTTCAACCAACATTTGGTCGTATTGATATTTATTTTCAAATAGGGCTATCTTAGGTTTATTGTCGGGATGTAAACCGCTAAATATTTCCTGAACATACATTTTTGCCACTCTATTTGGTGTGCCTTTCAAACTATCGTCACTTAAGTCTAAGCCAAGCGTTTGCATAATTTCTTTAAAATGAAACTCTATCTTTTCGATTTTTTTATCATCGCTCAAATCAAATGCATCGGCTCTTAAAGGTGTTTCAATATTTGCGCTAACATGGTCGTTGCCAATTTCATCATTACTTAATTTACTCATAGTAACTTTATTATCTTTAAGCAGGGTATTCAACATAATTTCGTTCTGTTTCATATAAAACAACTTTTAATTCATACTGTTTATCAAGTTTGTCTCGCAATAAATTATAAATAACAATTGCAATATTTTCTGCCGTTGGGTTTACGTTTTTAAATTCTACCGTATCTAAATTTAAATTTTTATGATCAAATTTTTCAATAACGTATTGGTTAACCAAATCACTTAATACTTTTAAATCAATTACATAACCCGTTTTTGGATCAATTTCGCCAATTACTTTTACAATTAACTCGTAATTATGCCCATGATAATTAGCATAATTGCATTTGCCAAAGATCAAAGCATTTTCCGCATCGCTTAAATTCGAATTGTGAAGCCTATGAGCAGCATTAAAATGTTCTTTTCTATAAACAGCAATTTTTTGTCCCATTTTTAATTTTTAAAATCAGAAATAGTTGGTTAAGCTATACTAATTAAAGTTTTTTCACAAACATTGTGTAAGAAGTTTGCTTACAAAGTAGTTTGCTAATTAATGAAGTAACAAAGTTAAACAATAATTGTTTAAATGTCTCTCAGAATAAAGTTAAGAATTTTTCTTATTTAATACTATCCGCCAAAATATTCCACACAAATGCGCGGCGTTTCATACAATTTAACGCAGTGCAAGGCAACCCCGTTTGGTAAATGCGGTACAATTTGTTGCCAAATAGCAATGGCCAAATTTTCTGTGCTGGCAAGTTTTCCAGCCATAAAATCTACATCTAAATTTAAATTTTTATGGTCTAACTTTTCACAAACATATTCTTGTAAAATGCCACTCAAAACTTTAACATCCATTAAAAAGCCGGTGTCTTGATTTACATTGCCCTTTATTGTAATTATTAATTCATAATTATGCCCATGCCAATTAGAATTCGCGCATTTTCCAAAAACCTCTACATTCTTTTCTTCAGTCCAATTTGGATTGTATAATTTATGTGCTGCATTAAAATGTTCGTGTCGAGTTAAATAAACCATGGCGTAAATTTACACAAAAAAATTTATTGAAACTTAGCCGCGAATTACACTAATTAACACTAATTATAATGTTTTTTCGCTAAAACTTTTTGCGAAATTAGTTCAATTAGTGGCTTATTACACAGGGAATCCTTAATTTTGAATATGCCTAAATTTTTAATCGTTGCCGCAACAAAAGAAGAAATTCAGCCGCTACTAAAACATTTTAATGTTTCTGTAATAGGAACTGAAGGTATATTTGAAAGTGATTCTGCAATCGATCTTACAGTGCTAATTACCGGAGTTGGCATGGTAAACACAGCTTATTATTTAGGGCGCTATTCGCATAATATATATGATTATGTTATAAATGCCGGTATTTGCGGTGCTTTTAACCGCAATATAAAAATTGGGGAAGTCTTAAATATTATTGAAGATACAATTTGCGAAATGGGAGCCGAAGATGATACGTCTTTTATTAAATATGTAGATTTAAATTTAGGCGGAAAAACTATTTTTCAAAATCAAGTTACCGTTGATTTCACATATTTGGATGAATTAAAAAAAGTAAAGGGCATTACAGTTAACAAGGTACACGGTAACGAAGACAGTATAAAAATAATTACTAAACTATTTTCTCCTGATGTTGAAAGTATGGAAGGTGCTGCGTTTTTTAGAGGATGCCAACGTTTATCAGAAAATTATTTTCAAGTAAGGGCAGTTTCTAATTATATAGAAAAACGTGATAAAAGTAAATGGGACATTCCTTTAGCGATAAACAATTTAAATAACTTTTGTATTACATTAATTAACGATCTCAACACTTGAAATTGACAATAGGATATTCGCCTTGCCCAAACGACTGCTTCATTTTTGACGCCTTAATTCATGGTAAAATTGATACAGAAGGTTTGGAATTTGAAGTGCTTTTAGAGGATGTTGAAACACTAAACAAAAAAGCATTAAAAGGCGAGTTAGATATTACCAAGCTAAGCTATCATGCTTATGCATACGCTTTGCAAAACTATATTCTATTGCGCTCAGGCAGCGCGCTTGGCTTTAATTGCGGGCCATTATTGATTCAAGATGCAAGATGCGCGATGCAAGACTTGAACAGTAACTCAAAAATTGCCATTCCGGGAAAGTTAACAACAGCTAATTTATTACTGTCTATCGCCTATCCAAATCTTACAAATAAAATAGAATATGTGTTTAGCGATATTGAAAAAGCTGTTTTGTTGGGGGAAGTAGATGCCGGATTGATTATTCATGAAAACAGATTTACTTACCAGGATAGGGGGCTAAAAAAAATAATGGATCTTGGGGAGTTTTGGGATTCGCTCATTCACGCGCCAATTCCGCTTGGTGGCATTGTTATAAAAAGAAGTTTAAATAACGAGTTACAACAAAAAGTAAACCGCTTAATAAAAAAAAGTGTTGAGTTTGCGTTTGCTTACCCCGAAAGTAGCATGAACTATGTGAAAGCCCATGCGCAAGAAATGAGCGAAGAGGTAATGAAAAAACACATTGCGCTTTACGTTAATAATTTTTCAATAGACTTGGGTGAAACTGGAATTAAGGCGGTGCAATTATTATTTAATAAAGCAAAAGAATTAAAGTTATTTAATTTTAACGATGAAA
>Ga0066439_1000544_pt1 | contig 11052 bp, 10 predicted proteins | sample LakWasMet57_HOW8_2_FD_59527 | JGI IMG/M metagenome (GOLD analysis project Ga0066439, IMG submission 59527) | Freshwater sediment methanotrophic microbial communities from Lake Washington under simulated oxygen tension - Sediment Metagenome 57_HOW8 | ecosystem: Environmental > Aquatic >...
AATCTCCATTTACTAAGCAAGAAATTCCTTCAGGTAAATTATTTTCTTTTGCTACTTCATTCCAAATGTTTTGGCATGCGATCGAACATAAAGGCACTTTTTCTGATGGTTTCCAAACGCAAACGTCTCCGCAAATCCATGCTAGAGTTGTGTTCCATGCCCATACGGCAACCGGGAAATTAAAAGCGCTAATAATACCAACAATGCCTAATGGATGCCATTGCTCCATCATACGATGATTTGGGCGTTCGCTGTGCATTTGCAATCCGTATAATTGACGAGATACACCAACTGCAAAATCACAAATGTCTATCATCTCTTGCACTTCGCCTAAACCTTCTTGAAATGATTTTCCCATTTCGTAAGATACTAATTTACCAAGTTCAGTTTTTTTAGCACGTAATTTATCACCAAATTGACGAACATATTCTCCACGCTTTGGCGCAGGAATTTCTCTCCAATAGTGAAAAGCATCGTTTGCTGCTGTAATTACTTTTTGATAATCAGACTTAGTAGCTGATTTTACTTTTCCGATTAATTTTCCATCTACCGGACTAACTGATTCGATAATTTCTCCGGAAGAAAACCAATTTTTTCCGGTAGAACAACCTTCGTTTATTTCTTTTAAGCCTAAAGCTTTTAATGTGTTTTGCATAATTTAATTTTAGAAGGTATAAAGATAATTATTATTTATTTAGACCAAGCAAATCTTTAGGTTTTAGACCTACAATTGTAAATAAATTGTGAACAGATTTAACGTTGCTTAACTTCTTTCTTAACACGGTAGTGCTTTTTTCATATTCTGCAATTAATAAATTAGTAATGAAGTAAAGGCAAATTTGTAAAACTCTTTTAATGAAGACATTTTACAAAACAATTGTACTATCAGATATCCATTTAGGGATAAAGGCTAGTAAGGCAAAAGAAGTGGTGAATTTTTTAAAGCATCACAAATGCGAAACACTTATTTTAAACGGCGATATTGTAGATGGCTGGCAGCTCAGAAAGTCTGGTAAATGGACTAAGCAGCATAGTAATTTTTTTAAGCATATAATTGGGCTTACAGGAAAAAAGAAATGCAAAATTATATATCTACGTGGTAATCATGATGATTTTTTAGAGGAAATAATGCCGTTAAAAATCGGAAATTTTTCTATTAGAAAATATTACATCCATTACGGCGTTGAAAAAAAATATTTTGTTACCCATGGCGATTTGTTTGATAATGTTACTACAAAACTTAAATGGATAGCCAAGTTAGGGGATGTGGGTTACACGTTTTTATTATGGTTAAATCGTCATTACAATAACTATAGAGAAAAAAAGGGATTGCCATATTATTCCTTATCGCAAGTTGTAAAAGCAAAGGTGAAATCTGCAGTATCGTTTATTTCTGATTTTGAAACCGAGCTGGCAAAAGTGGCAAAAGCACGTAACTGCCACGGTATTATTTGCGGACATATTCATCAACCTGCCATTAAACTAATTGATGGCGTAGAATATTTAAACTCCGGCGATTGGGTAGAAAGTTTAACGGCCTTAGTGGAAGATACTGAGGGCAACTGGAAAATAATTTACTATAAAGATTGGTTAGCACAACTGCCGCCAAAAATTAAAAAAAGTAAAGCCCACCAAGCAATTAATGAAATTTTACCTCAAGGTGTAACAATCAACTAAGTATGGATAATTCAGTAAAAAAGAAATACATTTTAGCTATTCAAGGCGAAGGGCGCGGGCACATGACTCAGGCAATTACAGTTTATGACATGTTAATTGAACAAGGACATACAGTTTGTGCTGTGCTTTTAGGTTCTAGCGGTGCCAGAGATATTCCGGAATTTTTCTTTGAAAAAGTAAAAGCTCCTATCATTCAGGTTCAAAGTCCTAATTTTGTAACTGATAAAAAAAACAAAAGTATTAATGTTACAAAATCGGTAATTCATAACTTCAAAAAAATAAAAATATTCAAACAAAGTTTGCAAACAATTAATGCTTTAATGAAAGAGCATGAGCCGGATGTGGTTATAAACTTTTTTGATCTTTTAATTGGATTATATTATCGCTTTTATAAGCCAAAGGCAAAGATGATATGTGTGGCACATCAGTATATTTATTTTCATCCTGATTTTGAGTTTCCTGCTGGTCGTTGGATAGATAAGGCTTCCATAAAATTCTTTACCAAATTAACTGCTACTGGTTCTTCAAAAAATTTAGCTTTATCTTTTTATAAAATTCATACCACAAATGAAGATGTTATTGTGGTTCCGCCATTATTACGAAAAGAAATTTTTGAATTGGAAACTCGGCACGATGATTTTTATTTGGTGTATTTAGTAAACAACGGGTATTTTGAAGATTTGTTAGAGTGGCATAAAACCAATTCGAGTATAGAATTACATTGTTTTACAGATCAGCCTGAAAAAATTTATTCAAATTATAGTTTTGATAAAGAAAAATTATTTGTTCATGCCATAAACGATACTTTATTTTTAGAAATGATGAGCAGAGCTCGCGGACTTGCCAGCAGCGCAGGATTTGAAAGTGTTTGCGAGGCAATGTATTTAGGCAAGCCCGTTTTAATGGTGCCAATTCAAGGTCATTATGAGCAATTTTGTAATTCGCGTGATGCTTATAAAGCGGGCGCCGGAATTTTTTCAGATAGGTTTGATTTAACTAAACTTGCCAATTTTTCTGCTACATTTGACGGAACAAATACCTGGTTTAAAAATTGGATCGTAAATGCAAAACACAGAATCTATAACGAAATCATCAGTCTTTAATATGCCGCGTAAATTATTATTTATTGTAAACCCAAACGCGGGTAAAAAAATTTCAGGAACACTAATTGATACCATTCGTAAAGAGTTTCCTCAAAATATTTATTATCAAATTGTTATTTGGAAAGATAAAGACCATTTTAAAGAAGTGTTAGATATTTTACATTCGCAGGATTATACTGATGCTATTGCCGTTGGTGGAGATGGAACAGTAAATGCAGTGGCAAAAAGCCTTATTGGTACAAATATTGCCTTAGGAATTGTTCCTGCAGGTTCAGGAAATGGATTAGCCAGAACGCTTGGTTTATCTATGAAGGTGGAAGAGGCAATTAAACAAATTGCAAAAGGCGATAAAACTAAAATTGATTATGGCACTGTAAACGGCATTCCGTTTTTTTGTACAAGCGGCATTGGCTTTGATGCACATATTGGTAATTTGTTTGCAACCTCTGTTAAACGCGGACTTCAAAGCTATGTGAAAATTACCGTTACCGAACTTTTTAAGTACCGTGCTAAAGAATATACATTAACCTTTAATGATCAAACTATAAAACGAAAAGCCTTTTTAATAACCGTTGCCAATGCGGGTCAATATGGAAACGATTTTTTTATTGCCCCTTTGGCTAGTATGCAGGATGGTTTATTTCATGTAGTAGTTTTTAAACCTTTTAATGTTTTACACCTTCCAGGAATTTTATCAAAATTTTTAACTAAAAAAGCGCATTTAAGCGGTAAATTAGAAACGTTTATTACAAATAAAATTACTATTTCAAGAGTTGAAAGTGATACAATTCATTTTGATGGAGAGCCTGCTATTGCAGGAAAAGATGTAGTATTTGAAAATATTGCAAGCTCCCTAAATGTAATTATTGGCGATAAGTTTAAAGTTTCTTAATGTATTCTAAAAATAAATTAAGGGCTTTTCTTTTATCGGCGTTTAAATTGTAATCAATGCGCTCAACTAAGTACTCTATAGTTTGCGGCTTGGATAATGTTTTTAAATTATAATCTTCGTTTACAGCTTTTAAAATATTATCGACGCCAAATTTTAAAACCGAATTAAATTCTGCAATAAAATCGTTAGATAATTTTTCGGTGCTCACCCATGCAGCAAAAACAAACGGTAAACCGGTAAAATTTTTCCATTCATCTGATAAATCATACTCGTACTTAAATTTTCCGTTTAGCTCAAAGGTTCTATCGCCAATAACAACGGCAGCGTTTGTATCACTAATTTCGTTTTCAAACCCAGGTTTGGCATCAATATAATTAACATTTAGTTTCCAAAAGAATTTAAAAAGTACTTTAGTTAACGTAATAGATGATTTTGACTGATAATCGAGTGTTACCGTTTTTATTTCGGTTAGCGGAACCTGGCTGTAAAGTTTTACGCTGTCTACTTTGCCATTAGCGCCAATGCAATAGTCTGTTTCAATAAAATACGCATCTAATTTTGGTAATAATGCCACAGGCACCAATGCCAGATCTACCTGTTTAAATTTTAATTTTTGGGCACAGATACTTGGAATATCCTCTTGTAAATCTATCTTTTTAAGGATGTTATTATGCTTGAGCGCCCATTTAAAGGGCAAAGTATTGGTGTAATTTACTATGGATATTTTAATCATTAGGCTGTTAACTGCTGTGCAAAAATAAACATTATATATAAATTCAATTTTTTATCTTTGAAGCCTAATTATGAGCGATAATAAATATCAATTAAGAGGGGTTTCGGCAGGAAAAGAAGATGTTCATGCTGCAATAGCAAATTTAGATAAGGGATTGTTTCCAAAAGCGTTTTGCAAAATAGTACCAGATACTTTAGGCGGCAGTAATGATCATTGTTTGATTATGCATGCTGATGGCGCCGGAACAAAATCGTCATTAGCTTATATGTATTGGAAAGAAACCGGAGATATTGGTGTTTGGAAAGGAATTGCGCAAGATGCTGTAATTATGAATGTGGATGATTTGATATGCGTTGGTGCAACCGATAATATTTTATTGTCATCTACTATTGGAAGAAATAAAAATTTAATTCCAGGTGAAGTAATATCTGCCATTATAAATGGAACCGAGGAAGTTTTAAAGAATTTGAGAGATAACGGAATTAATATTTCATCTACCGGTGGCGAAACCGCCGATGTGGGTGATTTAGTGCGCACTTTAATTGTTGATAGCACTGTAATTTGCAGAATGGAACGCAAAAAAGTTATTTCAAATGATAAAATAAAAGCCGGTAATGTAATTGTTGGTTTATGTAGTTACGGAAAAGCAACCTATGAAACTGAATACAATGGCGGAATGGGCAGTAATGGCTTAACCAGTGCAAGACACGATGTGTTTAATAAAAATTTAGCCAAAAAATTTCCTGAAAGTTTTGATGCCGCTTTACCAGAGAGTGTAGTTTATACCGGCGGATTAAATTTAACCGATAAAATTACCGTTTCTTATTCTGATACTAATTCTAAAATTGTTACAGAGCAGGTAGATGCCGGTAAATTAGTATTATCGCCAACTAGAACATATGCACCGATAATTAAAAAAATAATTTCAGAACTAGGCGAAAATATTAATGGAATTGTGCATTGCAGCGGCGGGGCGCAAACTAAAGTGTTACATTTTTTAAATGAAGGCTTGCATGTAATAAAAGATAATTTATTTGAGTTGCCGCCTTTATATAAAACCATTCACGAACAAAGCCATACAGATTATAAAGAAATGTATAAGGTGTTTAATATGGGGCACCGTATGGAGATTTATGCCGATGAGCAATTTGCAGAAAAACTAATTGCAATTAGCAAAAGCTTTAATGTAGAGGCTAAAATAGTTGGAAGAGTTGAAAAGGGTGAAGGCAAAAAAGTAACCATCCATTCGGAATTTGGAACTTTTGTTTATTAAAGTGCTATGCAGTTAAGATGATTTCCATCTGTTACTATTAGGTATTTTTTATTGTTATTAAATAAATCCTTAACCATTGGCAGTGCCGATGCGTTTATTGATTTAATTTTTTGTTTTAACTGATCCACTAAAATTAATTCTTGTTTATTTTTACTAAATACCAAAAATAACGATTCGCTTTCGCTGGAATAAAAATCAGTTTCACTTAACTCACGGTCAATTAATTTTTCAAACAATAAATTTCCATTTAAATTGTATGCAAAAATAGCATTTGGTTTTGTGATAAGTATGTCTGTTGCTTTATGATCGTCTAATTGCCTAAACTTAATAGTAGCATTTTCTAGTGTTGTGTTTAGTTTTTCTACAACTTTTTTGTCGGAGAAGGAGATTTTATTGAGTAAATTATTTTTATCGTCAACATAAATTAAATAAGTTGAGTTGATATTGTTTGTTGCATCAATATAAAAAGCTGTACAATTTTCGATGGTTTTATTTTTTAAGCCTATTCTGCCTTCGCCTTTTCTGCTAAAAGTATATATTTTACCTGCTTTATCTAAAGCAATTAGATAATCGCTTAAACCCACTTTTGCATATTGAATTGGTAAATTTATTTCATTATCTGTTTTAACTGGTTTAAACTTATCTTGCTTCACGCCAAAAATAGAATAGTTATAGATAGTGTTATTTTTACAAGCAATAAACAATCTGTAATCTTTATCGTTGTCATAATCAATCACACTTAATTCAGATGTTGAGGCATCTGGTAATTTTACAGGATATCCTTGCACGTAATTGCCATTTCTGTCAATAAGATGCAAATAATTTTCAGAACTAAATAGTAACTGGTATTTATTGTTTTTAAAAATATCTACAGTAAAAATTTTGGAACTTATTTTTTCATTCAGTTTTTTCTTCCATAAAACTGTTCCTTTGGCATTTATCAAATAAAGATTTTTTTCTTCGTCTTGAAGTGCCAATTCGTTTTCGTTTGAGGTGTGATTTTTAAAACTTTGTGCCTGTATTGTTGCCGGGGCATCAAGCTTGAGTGTCCATAAAACATTTTGTTCTTTATTTACTGCTTCAGCTTGGTTTGTTAACTGGCAGCGGAACTTAAAATTATTTGAATTGTTACTTATTGTAAAAGAAAAGTGTTTAAAGTTTTCGAATGGATCTTTGTCACCTTTAATTTCAAAATTGAAAATACTTTTTATTTCTTCTTTGTTTTTAGTTGGAGAATTATAGAGTAGGTAGTTAAAATTTTCTGAAAGGTTTTGATTTTTGTAACTTGTAAAGCTTTCGTTTTGGCTTATTAAATTTCCGTTTTTTAATTTTAGTACTAATTCAGATAAACCAGACCGGGTTTCACAAAATAATAAATGCGAATTATAAAGTGTAACATAGTTGGTTATTACATTAAAAAATGTGTTAAACAATTTTAAAGCCGTTTTTAAGCCTTTAGTTTTTAGTTTGTAAATAATAACAGAGTCTTGTAAAAAAAGAGAATCGCTCATATAACCAAGGTGTTCTCTGGTTTTTACTGTGTCTTCAATTTTTAACATGATAAATTTTTGATCCGGCATTTTTGTTTCAAAATTTACAAGGTAGTTTTGAGCGTTTTGGTAAAATTCGTTTTCTATATTAAAAAGCGCGCTGTCTGTAACAAGTTTCCAATAACTAGTGTTTTTATTTGCTGATAATTTATTTGCATCATTATTTAACGTTTCAAACGAGTTAAATCCGTATGCTTTAATTGAAGAGGTGTTGTTTGGTAATATGTTTAAAAAATCTGCGCGTTGTGGTTTTTGGTTGTACAACACAGTCGTAATTTCAGCTTTATCTGGTTTTAAATAACCATTAATTGTTAATTGTGAAGGCTCAAGGTTAATACTACCGGCCGAAAAACCACTACTGCAAAATGCAGATAGGTTTAACTTAGCGGCTGCTTTGCTTTTTAAATAAAGTTGATGGTTAACGTAAACAGATAACATTGCGTTTTCTTCCAGTGTATTTTTAAATTCAGAAAACTGTTTATCATTTTGAAGTTTGGTTGTAGCGTTATTTAATGAATGTTCAATTATTTCAGGTTCGCTTGCAATAATAGCAACACCTTTATTTAAAGTAAAATAAAATTTAGTGTGCTTATTTAAATTGAACGCGTAAAGTTCAGATTTAATTTCTGATGCTTTTAAAAGATTTACTAATTCCGAAATAATTAAATCTTGATTTCCTAAACGTTTAATGTTGAAGGTTGCAAGCCAACTTTGGTTTTTTTCATATAAAGCAAAATGGATGGTGTTTTTGTTTACCATTTCTGCTAATCTAGAATTTGTTGCAAAGACTGAATCAAATGCATTAAGGGTGTTGCAAAATGAATTTACATCGCCAAATAATTTTAATTTATCGGCAATTAAACTTTGTGAATTTATTTTTTTATTTAATTCAATAAAATCGTTTGTGTTTAAGTATAACAAACAATTGTCTGGTAAAACGGATAGAGCATCAATTTTTGGTTTTTTACTATTTTTTAAACTTAAATATGCCCAAGTAGCAAAACTAATTGCTAGGGTAATAAATAAACCAAAAATTATTTTTTTAGTGAGCGACATTATTTAACTAAGCTACCAAAAACGACGTTTCTGAATTTTGTTAAAAAAGAGAGTTTTGCATAAAGCATTGTGGATTACTAAAATTCTATGACTAACTGTTTTGGTAATAGTTGAAAAGTTAGACGGTGAATTGGAGTAACACCATATGCTCTGATTGCTTCGCGGTGTTTTTTTGTTGGATAACCCATATTGTTTTCCCAATTGTATTCCGGATGCTTTTCGGCCATTACCTTCATATAATCATCTCTATAGGTTTTAGCAAGAATGCTTGCTGCTGCAATACTTAAAAACTTGCCATCTCCTTTTATGATGCATTGGTGTGGGATTTTTTTATAGGGTTTAAATCGGTTGCCATCAATTAAAAGTAGTTCGGGTTTAGTTTTTAATTTGTCTACCGCACGGTGCATGGCTAAAAAAGATGCATTTAAAATATTTATTTCATCAATTTCTTTATGATTTACTACACCCAAAGCCCAAGCTAATGCACTATTTTCAATTTCAGGGCGCAATTCGTATCTATCTGCATCGCTTAATTTTTTGCTATCATTTAACCATTTATTTTTGTAGTTTTTTGGTAAAATAACGGCCGATGCATAAACCGGTCCGGCCAAACATCCTCTGCCTGCCTCGTCGCAGCCGGCTTCAATTAAATTTTTATCGAAATAGGATTTTAACAAACTTAATCTTTATTTAATTTTTCTAAACATGCCCTAATTGAATCAAAATTAGGTAAATCGCCTGCTTTTTCAAGTATTTCTATATATCGTAATTTGCCTTCTTTATCAATAACAAAAGCCGAACGCTTGCTTACACCTTTCATTCCAAATATAAAATCACCATATAAGCTGTCATAGGCCGTTGATGTTTCTTTATTAAAGTCGCTTAACAAATCAAAATTTAACTTTTGTTCTTCTTTAAATTTTCCGAGCGTAAAAAGCGAATCAGTAGAAACTCCCAAAACTACAGCGTTTAAATTATTATAAATACCATAATTATCTCGCACACTACACAATTCTGCGGTGCAAGTGCTTGTAAATGCGAGTGGGAAGAATAAAAGCACTACGGCTTTGCCTTTATAATCGCTTAATGCTATCTCTTTTTTTTCGGTATTAAATAATTTAAAGGCCGGTGCATCTTGATTTATATTTAGACTCATACTAATATTTGTTAACTGTTAAATTTTAAACAATATTACCTTAAATTCGTTTAAAAAGTAATTTATACTTTTACACAAATAATTAAATCATTTAAAAAACAAAAATATGTCAAGTTTAGTAAGTAAAAAGGCACCCTCATTTAAAGCGGGTGCAGTTGTTAATGGTGGAGAGATAGTAGAAAATTTCTCTTTAGACCAGTATGTAGGTAAAAAATATGTTGTGTTTTTCTTTTATCCAAAGGATTTCACATTTGTTTGCCCAACAGAATTACACGCGTTTCAGGAAAAATTAAAAGAATTCGAAAATCGTAATTGTGCGGTAGTTGGTTGCAGTACTGATACAGAAGAAAGTCACTGGGGTTGGTTACAAATGGAAAAAAAAGCCGGCGGAATTAAAGGCGTAACTTATCCAATTGTTGCCGATACTACCAAAACAATTTCTTTAGATTATGGAACTTTATTTGGAGATTATGATGTAAATGAGGCTGGAGATTTAATTGCTACCGGACCAATGATTGCATTTAGAGGGTTATACTTAATTGATAAAAAAGGTATTGTTCGTCACCAATTAATTAATGATCTTCCTTTAGGCCGTAATGTTGACGAGACTTTACGCATGGTAGATGCTTTACAGTTTTTTGAAGAAAATGGTGAGGTTTGTCCTGCCAACTGGACTAAAGGCAGTGAAGGTTTAAAAGACACACATGCCGGCGTTGCTGATTATTTAAGCAAACACTAAATAATTAATATTTAAATTGAAAAGCCAAACAGAAATGTTTGGCTTTTTTTGTTTTATGTATTACATTCAATAGTATGAAATTGGCTTGCATTTTAGTTTTGCATTTTTTTGGATTAGTTGCGTTTGCTCAAGAAGTTGAAATACTTACCATTTCTACTTTTAAGCACGATTATCTTGTAGGTGAGATGCAATACCTAGAAGATATAAATGATACAAGTAAAACGCAATTTGTGGCTCGAGTACAAATTAGTGGAGCGCATAAAAATGAGCTAATTGGCCAATGGCTTAATTTATTATGTATAAATGCAAAGCGATTGGGTGCAAATTTATTTTATGTTGAAAGTTATCTTGAAAATGAAACAACTGCTAACCTCATCGTTAAAATGTATTTTGGCGGTTTAAATTTTTTAAACGCAAATAAAAGTAAAGTTAATAAAAACACAATTTATGTTTTTAATCAAAGCAGATTGAAAAACGATTCGGCCTATTTTTATCTTAGTCAAACAAAAAAAAGCTTTAATTCACAAAAATATTTTAAGATAGAAACAAAACCATTTCAATTATACAATATTAGTATAAATGGTAAAAAAGCAACAACTGTAATTCAAAGTTTTCCAAAAGATGCAGTATCTGCTTTTTATATTATTCCAAATTCTAAAAACAATATAGTTATGGCAAATTCTAGGGTAATTCGAAATAATGGTTTATCATTCAATTTCAAAAAAAACAAACCTTTAGATTGCACATATTTGTTTGGCAGATTTGCTATCGAAATTTATAAATAAATTTTCCGCATAAAAAAAGCCATTTGCGTTTACAAATGGCTTTTAGTTAAAAAAATAATCTTAATTAAGCGTCGTAATCGATTACTAC
>Ga0066439_1000547_pt1 | contig 10993 bp, 10 predicted proteins | sample LakWasMet57_HOW8_2_FD_59527 | JGI IMG/M metagenome (GOLD analysis project Ga0066439, IMG submission 59527) | Freshwater sediment methanotrophic microbial communities from Lake Washington under simulated oxygen tension - Sediment Metagenome 57_HOW8 | ecosystem: Environmental > Aquatic >...
AATTTTATAAAAGAAAATTTAAATGATATTTGTGCCTCTTACCAACACCATTTAATTGAAGTGCTTTTAAAGAACGCTAAAAACTTACTAAAAGAAACGGGTATTAAGCATTTGGCAATTGCCGGCGGTGTATCGGCTAATAGCGAATTAAGAAAGCAAATAAAAAATCTAGAGGGAGAATTAAAAATTAAAACCTTTATTCCAAAGTTTGAATATTGTACCGATAATGCTGCTATGATTGGGATAACAGGATACTATAAATTTTTAATGAACGAGTTTTCCGATTTAAATTGTATTCCTTTAACCAGGATGAGTTTGTAATTTGAGTTTTGCGGTTTTTCCAAATTTTGTTAGCTTTATAAATTGAATTTTTTTAAATAAATTGTGTGGGTTCAAGTAGAAAATTTGTAATATTTAACTATGATAATTAAGGAACTTAATATTAAAAATTATAAATCTATAAAAGAGATTAGTATTAAAAATCCTAATCCTTTTACAGTATTTGTTGGGCCAAATGCTGCCGGAAAGTCAAATATTTTTGAAGCATTAGAATTTTACACAACCCTTTCACACAATTTAAGCCGGGATATAATAAGGCTATTTACAGATATAAATAACTATAATATTACAAAAATAGATAAGAGTTCAACACATAATTTCAAAATGAGCTTTGAAAAATTTAATGGATATATTAATTTAAATATTCCAGAGGATGGAGGAATAAGTGCAGGTTCAAGTGGTTTTTTTGATGACAGCTCCTCAAAAGAATTATATAAAAAAGATAATCTTCATGTTTATTGGGAAACTGATGAATATTTACAATTTTTCAATACTTTTTCAAGAATTTTTGTTGGGAATGAAAAAATACAAAAATTGGCATTCGATGATGATAAAAGATTGTCTTTATCTTGTGAAAATTTAGAACAAGTATTAAAAAGAGTTTTATTAAATCAAGATAAAAGTTTTGAAATAATAAATTGGCTGGAATTGTTAATACCAGGATTTAAAAGTATTGATATAAAAACCGAAGAGTTAAGCGGTTCAAATAATTTACTTATTTACGAAAAAGGACTTCAAAAACCTCTTACAAAAAAAATAATTTCTGATGGAACGTATAATATAATTGCTATTCTTACTGCACTTTATCAAACTGACGAACCACAATTTTTATGTATTGAAGAGCCTGAAAACGGCTTGAATCCTAAAGTTGTAAGAGAATTAGTTAATATTTTCAGACAACAGTGTAAAGAAAAAGGGCACTTTATTTGGTTAAATACTCATTCTCAGAGTATCGTTTCAGAATTAACTTCTGAAGAAATTATTTTAGTTGATAAAGAGGAAGGTGAAACTAAAATTAAACAAATTCAAGGAATGGATCTAAAAGGACTGAAGATGGATGAAGCACTTTTAACTAATGCTATTGGAGGAGGAATCCCATGGTAAAGTTTGGTTTCATTGTAGAAGGCGATACTGAAAAAATCCTTTTAGAATCGGCTGAATTTAAAAATTTTCTTAATAATTTGGGAGTTGAATTTGTGCCAGAAGTTATTAATGTATCAGGAAATAATAATTTACTTCCACATAAAAGAAAAGAATTTTCGGAAATTTTAATTAGTAAAGGTGCAAATCAAATTATTATTCTTACTGACCAAGATGCTGATAAATGTGTAACTGAAACTAAGGCAAGAATATCTCCAAATGAAAATCAAATTTGTATTATTGCAAAAAGAGAAATAGAGTCTTGGTTTTTAGCTGATAATGTGGCTATGAAAAATTTCATAGGAGCGAACATTGCTTCTTGTGAATTTCCGGAAGTCATTGAACATCCTTTTAATGAAATATGGAGAATTAAACTTGAGAAAACAAACAGAGGCTTTGTAAAGAACAAAAGATATTTAGCTAATTTGATGGTTAAAAGTGGATTTTCATTTGAACGAGCTGCATGTCACCCTAACTGTTCAAGCGCAAAATACTTTATTGATAAACTGATATTGTTATCTAAAAAATAGTTGATTATGGAACAATTAATAGAATGTGTGCCCAATTTTAGTGAAGGGGTTGATATGAACATTATTAAACAAATTACAGATGTAATTGAAAGTGTTGATGGTGTGAAATTATTAAATGTAGATCCGGGTAAAGCAACTAACAGAACAGTAGTAACGTTTGTAGGCAATCCTAAAAGCGTTATTGACGCTGCTTTTCTTGCCATAAAAAAAGCAGGTGAGTTAATTGATATGAGCAAACACAAAGGCGAACATCCACGAATGGGCGCAACAGATGTTTGTCCCTTAATTCCAATTAGTAATATTACTATGCAGGAAACTGCTAAGTATGCGCAAGAATTAGGAAAAAGAGTAGGTGAGGAGTTAAAGATTCCCGTTTATTTATATGAAGAAGCGCAGCCTAATAAAAACCGAAGCAACCTTTCGGTAATTAGAAATGGTGAGTACGAAGGTTTTTTCAAAAAAATAAAATTACCCGAGTGGAAACCGGATTTTGGTCCGGTTGAATATGATGTATTACGAGGCGCAACAGTAATTGGCGCAAGAGATTTTTTAGTGGCTTATAATATTAATTTAAATACAACATCAACACGCAGAGCAAACTCTATAGCATTTGATGTAAGAGAAGCCGGACGCGTTGTGAGAGAAGGAAATTCGTTAACCGGAAAAATTGTTTTAAATGCAGATGGTTCTCCAAAGTCTATGCCCGGAACTTTAAAATCTGTAAAAGCAATTGGTTGGTATATTGAAGAATATGGTGTTTGTCAAATTTCGATGAACTTAACAAATATTAATGTAACCCCTGTGCACATTGCATTTGATGAAGTGTGTAAAAAGGCTACAGAACGTGGTATTCGTGTTACGGGTTCTGAGTTGGTTGGATTAATTCCATTAAAATCGTTATTAGATGCTGGAATTTATTTTCTAAAAAAGCAACAACGTTCCGTTGGTGTGAGCGAAAGTGAATTAATTAAAATAGCAGTAAAATCGATGGGTTTAGATGAGTTAGCGCCATTTAAACCCGAAGAAAGAATTATAGAATATTTATTAAAAGACAAAGCAGACTCAAAATTAATAAGCATGAATTTGGCCGAATTTGCAGATGAAACTGCAAGTGAAAGTCCGGCACCCGGCGGTGGCTCTATATCTGCTTATGTTGGTAGTTTAGGAATTTCGTTAGCAACTATGGTTGCTAATTTAAGTTCACATAAAAAAGGTTGGGATGATAAATGGGAAGCGTTTAGTAATTGGGCCGAGAAAGGACAAAAAATTAAAAATGAATTAGTACGTTTAGTGGACGCAGATACTGCGGCTTTTAATAAAATAATGACCGCTTTTTCATTACCTAAATCTACTGACGAAGAAAAGAAATTACGCACAGATGCTATTCAAAGCGCAACAAAATTTGCCATTGAAGTGCCCTTTAAAGTAATGCAATTAAGCTACGATAGCTTAGAAATTATAAAAGCAATGGCTGAGATCGGAAATCCAAATTCGGTGAGTGATGCCGGTGTAGGTGCTTTGTGCGCTCGCAGTGCTGTAATGGGTGCTTTTATGAATGTTAGAATTAATGCCAGTGGTTATAACGATAAAACGTTTGTAAATGATATTCTTGCAAAAGGAAAAGAAATAGAACAAAAAACAATTGCTACCGAGGCTGCAATTTTAAAAATTGTGGATGAGAAGATTGGGGTGTAAGCACCCTAAACTATTAGCCACAGATTTCGCTGATAACGCAGATTTTTTTCTGATAATTAAATTTGCTTATTAAATATTATCTGTGAAAATCTGTGCAATCTGTGGCTAAATATCTATAATTTTATAAAACGTTATTCGCCTGCTCCTTAATTTTCTCTAATTCGTCTTTCATTAATACCACTAATTTTTGCATTTGCGCATCGTTAGCTTTAGAGCCAATCGTATTTATTTCGCGGCCAATTTCCTGACTAATAAAATTTAGTTTTCTTCCCGGAGCAACCTCATTGCAGGTTTCAATAAAGTAATCTAAATGTGTTTTTAAACGCACTTTTTCTTCGTTAATGTCTAATTTCTCAACGTAGTAAATTAATTCTTGTTCAAAACGATTTTCATCTATTTTACCTTTTCCAATTACGTCTGCAATGTTATTTCTTATTCTGTCTTTAATCGAATTAATACGAATAAGGTCTAATGTTTTAATTTCTTCTAAGCAGTTACCAATTTTAGTTAAGCGCTCTTCAAAATCTTTTTTTAGCGAAAGACCTTCCATATCTCTAAAATTATTTAACTGCAAAATGGCATCATTAACACACTGTTTAATTTGTTTCCATTCATTCTCATCAGTTTCTTTACGTTCGCTTTTTAAAACATCCGGAAATTTTAATACCTGCGCTAAAGCCTCGCCAATTGGCTCGTTTAGCTCTATTGCTAAATTTTTTAATTGATCGTGGTAACTTTTAGCCAATTCAATATTTATTTCTACCGGTGTTTCTGCTTTTTTTGATTCAATATAAATGCTTAAATCAATTTTACCGCGTTCTAATTGTTTTGCTATATCGTTTCTTAGTTCTAATTCATAACTTCTTAAGCCGGATGATAAGCGCAAACTAATATCAGCTCCCTTACTGTTTAAAGAACGAATTTCTACAGTAATTGTTTTGTCTTCTAATTCTAAAATGGCTTTACCAAAGCCTGTCATTGATTTAATCATAATTTAATTTTTTGGTTTTTTTGTTCACCAGATACAGTCCGAAAATTATTAAAATTCCCGAAATTATTTTTATGGTAGTTAACTTATCTTCTCCCATAAAGATAGCAAAAATAGAGGCTAAAAATGGTTGTAAGTAAATGTACATACTCACTGTAGAAGGACTAAGCGATTGTAGACCATATATATTTAGTAAATACGCAAAAAAGGTAGTGGCAATTACAACAAAGCAAGTTGCAAAAATAGCATGTGGTGTAAATAAGTGCCAGTTAGTGTGTAACATATCATTTAGGCCAATTGGCAAAATGTAAACGCTTCCAAATAAAAACATCCAACGCATGGCAGTAACGGCATTGTATTTTTGCATAATGGGTTTTACCATTACCACAAAAATCGCCCAAGAGGTTGAGTTTACTAATGTCATTAAATCACCCATCATGGTTTCGCTGCCAAAATCAAAATTTCCTTTAAAAAACAAAAGCATTAAAGCGCCTGCAATGGCAAGTGTTAAGCCACTTACTTTTAAAATGGTAATGCGTTCTTTTAAAATAAATAAAGTAAAAATAAAAACAATAATAGGGTTAGAAACCATTATAATAGCAGAGTTTATAGGATGCGTTAAGCTTAAGCCCCAAATAAAAAATACTTGATTAATCACCACGCCAAATAAAGCCAACCAAAGTAGTTTTAGCATATCTGCTTTTTCTACTTTTTGTGTTTTAACAAATAAAGATAATATCCAAAATAAAATACAGGCACCTGTTATTCTTAAAAATACTAATGCTAATGGGCCAATAAAATTTGGCATTAATCCTTTTGCAATAGAATAGTTAAGTGCATAAACAACCTGTGCAGCAAATAAAGCAATATGTCCTTTTAGCGCGTTTGTCAAACCGCTGCAAATATACCAAGAGTTAACATATAAATACCGGCCATATTTTTTAAATAAAGCTTATTTTTGTTTAATATGTTGGTATATAAAGATCAAATAGGAACTACTCTTAAATTGGCTAAAAAGCCTGTGCGTATTATTTCTATTGTGCCATCGCAATCTGAATTTTTATGGCATATTGGTTTGGGTAACGAATTGGTTGGAATTACTAAGTTTTGTATTCATCCAGATGAAATGTATAGAGGCGTTGAGCGCGTGGGAGGAACAAAAAAATTAGATATCAAAAAAATCAGGGCATTAAAACCAGACCTTATTATTGGAAATAAAGAAGAGAATGAGCGCACAGACATTGAATTACTGCAAAAAGAATTTAATGTTTGGATGAGTGATATTTGCACATTTGACGATTCGTTTGATATGATGACGCAATTGGGCAACATTTTGGGAAAAGAAAAAGAGACGGAAAAAATTGTGGCCGATGTTAGAACATCTTTATCAGAGCTAAAGGATTTGTTTTCTTCGCAAACAGTAGCTTATTTTATTTGGAACAAACCTTATATGCTTGCCGCGAAAAACACGTTTATTGATTTTGTTTTAAATTATATAGGTTTAAAAAATGCTTTTTCTCATTTAGAGCGTTACCCCGAAGTTGATGAAATAGCTTTACAAAAAGCACAGCCTGAGTTTTGCTTTTTATCGAGCGAACCTTTTCCATTTAAACAAGAGCATGTAAATGATCTTAAACGAGTACTTCCAAATTCTAAAATTGTTATTGTAGATGGTGAAGTTTTTAGCTGGTATGGCACACGTTTATTGCATTTAAATGCGTATATTAAAGATTTAAAAAATACATTAAATGCTTAGTACTTTATTAATACTTGTTTTTATAATTGCCTATTCTCTTATTGCCTTTGAGCATGTTGTAAATATCAATAAAGCAGCAATTGCTTTATTTTCTGGGGTTTTAAGTTGGATTTTAGTTATGTGGTTTTCTGCAGAGCCCCATCTTTTAAATGAAGAATTAATGCACCATGTTTCTGAAATTTCGGGCATTTTGTTTTTTTTAATGGGGGCCATGACAATTGTTGAGTTAATTGATGCCCACCAAGGTTTTGATGTTATTACACAACAACTCACAAAAGTAAAACCTATGAGTTTGTTATGGATAATTGCCATAGTAACATTTATACTTTCGGCAGTGTTGGATAATTTAACCACTACTATTTTAATTGTTTCGTTATTAAGTAAATTATTACCCCAAGGAAAATTACGTTTGTTGTTTGCCGGTATGGTTGTAATTGCTGCTAATGCGGGTGGTGCCTTTAGTCCAATTGGGGATGTTACTACTACTATGTTATGGATTGGCGGCCAAGTAACCAGCATAAGTTTAATAAAAGCATTGTTATTGCCTAGTATTATAAATTTATTAATTCCTTTAGTTGTTTTGTATTTGATTATTAAAAAACAAAAATTAGTAGATGCTTTGGTAATTCCAGAAATTAAGATGGATAGTGCAAAAAGTAGTAATTCTGTTTTTATTTTAATTACCGGCCTGCTTGTATTAATAGCAGTGCCAATTTTTAAAGTACTGTTTCATATTCCACCATTTATGGGTGTTTTATTTGGTTTAGGAATAATGTGGTGTATTACCGAAATTAAAAATGGAAAAAGAGACGATGTAGATAAACAAAATTTTTCTGTAGCATTTGCATTAAGAAATATTGATACGCCAAGTATTTTATTTTTTCTAGGAATTTTGTTAAGTATTTCTGCCTTGCAAAGGAGCGGTGTACTAACTAGTCTAGCAAATAGTTTAAACAGTACGTTTAGCTCTCAAAATACAATTTTGGTATTAACCGGTTTTATGAGTGCTATTATTGATAACGTTCCTTTAGTTGCCGCATACCAGGGGATGTATTCAATTACAGAATTCGCCGTAGATAGTTCTTTTTGGCACTTGCTTGCTTATAGCAGTGGTACCGGTGGAAGTATGTTAATTATTGGTTCTGCGGCAGGCGTAGTTGCTATGGGTATAGAAAAAATTAGTTTTGGTTGGTATTTAAAAAACATTTCTCTCCTAGCCATATTGGGCTATTTAGCAGGCTTTGGTGTTTATTTGATATTTAATTGAATTTACAATGATCTGTATTAATAGATATTTTGGCGTATATATTTTTACTTTTTTGGTTGCCGGATATTTTGCTCAGGCCCCTGCTATTCAATGGCAAAAAACATATGGGGGCAGTAGTTTTGATTTTGGATATTCTATCCAACAAACCGCATTTGATAATGGCTATGTGCTACTTGGAAATACCGAGTCAAATGATGGGGATATTTCCGGAAATCATGGAATAGACGATTATGTTGTAATTAAAACAAATAACAACGGTGTACTTCAATGGCAAAAAACATATGGTGGAACAAATTATGAAGTAGGAACTTGTATTAAACAAACACCCGACGGCGGTTTTATTTTATGCGGAATAGGTTCTTCCAACGATGGGGATGAAACCGGCAATCATGGAGATTCTGATTTCTGGATCGTAAAAATTAATAGTACCGGTATTATTCAATGGCAAAATTCATACGGAGGCAGTGCCGAAGATAACGCTCATTATATTTCTTTAACCCCTGATGGCGGTTACATAATTAGTGGTTATTCAAGTTCTACCGATTTTGATGTTAGCGGAAATCATGGACTTTTCGATTATTGGGTTGTAAAGATAAATTCTGCTGGCTCTATCCAATGGCAGCGTTCTTACGGTGGTAGCGGCTTCGAAAGTGGGGGACCTATTAAGGCTACCTCAGATGGCGGTTATATTTTTTGCGGTTCTTCTAATTCAAATAATGGCGATGTGACTGGCAATAATGGTTCAAACGATTATTGGATCGTAAAAATAAATAGTATCGGCGTAATTCAATGGCAAAAGTGTTTAGGCGGAAATGGTGATGATTATGCAAAGGATGCTATAGAAACAACTGATGGAGGATATATTGTTTGTGGTTATTCAAATTCTGTAAATGGCGATGTTGCAGATAATCATGGCAATGATGATTATTGGATTGTTAAATTAAACAATCTAGGTATGATACAATGGAAAAAGTCTTACGGCGGATCGCTGTTTGATCATGCAAATTCAATTCTACAAACTGCAGAAGGTGGGTATTTAATTTCAGGGAGCTCAAGTTCTGTTGATGGAGATAAAACATCCAGCAATGGTGCTTATGATAATTGGCTTGTAAAAATAAATAATATTGGTGTGATCGAATGGCAAAAGAATTTTGGAGGAAGTGTTGATGAGGATGCTAAGTCAATTATTCCTACAAATGATGGTGGAATTATTGTTTGCGGTACAACAACATCAAATGATTTGGATGTAAGCGGTAATCATGGTGTAAATGATCTTTGGGTGGTAAAATTCGCTTCTATTATGGGATTAAAAGACCAAAGGCTTGATAAAGGTTTAATTTTTTTTCCGAATCCTTGTAAAAATGATTTTGTAGTTAATACTAAACTATTTAACGAAAAAATTTCCATTTTTATTTATGATTTAAATGGGAAAATTCTTCATTCACAACAACAAATTAGTGCTGAAAAAAAAGCAAATTTTAAAATCAATTTAGATGATGGTGTTTATGTTTTAAAAATAAAGTATCAAGATAATACAGAAGTTCTCTCCGAATTAATAATAACAAATTAAATTATTTATTGCTGCTGGTTGTTTTTTTGTTCTGTTTTAAAATCAGAATCGTAGGTCACAAAAAGATTTATCCAAATAGCTCTTGCTAACCTAAAATTAACCGGAAATAGTCCTAGAATAATGGTTATCAGAAAAATTAAATGTGGTGCAATTTCCCAGCCCCAAAAATAAAAAACGGTAAAATGCACCACAACAGCAATAAGTGTTGTTATAGCATGACTAATCATCATGGCGCCATAATAAAAACCTGTCTCTCTCACAAAATCTGTATTACAAACCTCACATCGTTTTGGCATTACATCCAACATTTTTAAATGGTATGGGTTTTTATCTACAAATAAATTTCCTTCTTGGCATTTTGGACATTTACAACGGAAGATACTGTATAGTTTTTTACCCTTACGAAAAGGATTTAGGTTTTTAATTTTTTCTATTACTAATTTAGAAAAGGTTGGCATGCGATTTTACTTTCGTAATTATTATCAAAGGTATTCATTTTAATTTAGGCTTTGTTTTTAAATTTTGATTGGTTTCTACTAAAAAAACAATTTTAAGCGAAAAACACCAGTTATAAACCAAGTTAATCCACTTATTGGTTATTCTTTCAAATAACATATAGATTTTGTACCTTAGATATGAATAGTTGAATTAGATTATTCTTACAAATATTAATTAAACATGTAAATAATAAACTTGTTAAAATGAAAAAACATTTACAAAACACTTATAAATCTATTATTGTTATTTTATTTTCAATCCCTTTATTTCTGCAGGCACAAATTCCACCAACTTTAGCAACACAACTGCAACAAATTTTAAATAATCGAGTATTGAATAATGGCGATAAAGGTGTATCGGCGAGTTTGATAATGCCTAATGGTGAGTTGTGGAGCGGAACTGCCGGTGTTGGGCAAAACAGTGTTTCTATTACCGATACAACCGTTTTTCATGGAGCCAGTATTACAAAGGCTAATGTTGCAACACTTATACTTTTATTAGCCGAAAACAACTTATTACATCTTGATTCTTCTTGGTCAAAATACGTTAGTCTTAATGCCAACTTTAATCCAACCATTACTATTCGCCAACTGCTAAATCATACAAGTGGAATTAAGGATCATTTAGAAACGCCATCAGCCGGTACTTTAATTCCCAGTAATTTCAGTTATTCATTCACGCCTCAAGAAATTCTAGAAAATATTGTTGACGACACACCATTGTTTGCGCCAGGTACAAATTTTTCATACGCTACAACTAATTATGCCTTATTATCTCTTATTGCGCAAACTGTTACGGGCAATCCTGTAGAGCAGGAATTACATAGTAGAATTTGGGATCCTCTTGGAATGACGCATACTTATTTTGGTGGATTTGAGTCTTATTCTGAGCCTCGTGCGGGTGTATGGTGGAATTTTGGAAGTGGCTTGCAAAATTATAGTAATCAGTCTTACGCCTCAATGCTTACATTAGGTTATGGTGGTGCAAATATTGTAACTACTCCAGGAGATCTCGCTAAGTTTGCTCGTGCCTTATATACCGGCACGCTTCTTACTGCTGCATCCTTAAATCAAATGAAAACGTTTACAATAAATAGCACTGCTTTTTGGAATGGTTATGGTTTAGGTGCTCATAGGATGTATAGCGGATCGGTAAATACTTTGGGGCATGACGGATATTATACAAATATGTCTGATATGTTTCACAGTTA
>Ga0066439_1000548_pt1 | contig 10945 bp, 11 predicted proteins | sample LakWasMet57_HOW8_2_FD_59527 | JGI IMG/M metagenome (GOLD analysis project Ga0066439, IMG submission 59527) | Freshwater sediment methanotrophic microbial communities from Lake Washington under simulated oxygen tension - Sediment Metagenome 57_HOW8 | ecosystem: Environmental > Aquatic >...
CGCATAAGGTTTTTCATGTAACAACACACGGAAGTTATGACGGATTGCCACTTTTTCCATTACATCCATTAACAATAAATTATGATCTACTGCTAAATTTGTTTCTTCAAAAACAGGCGCGCACTCAAATTGTGCAGGAGCAACTTCGTTATGTCGGGTACGTACAGGAATTCCTAATAAATGCGACTCATATTCAAAATCGCGCATGTAAGCAGCAACTCTTTCAGGAATAGAACCCCAATAGTGATCTTCTAACTGTTGGCCCTTTGCCGGAGCGTGTCCAAATAAAGTACGGCCGGTTTGCTGTAAATCGTAACGGATATTATATAGGGCAGAATCAATTAAAAAATATTCTTGTTCCCATCCTAAAGTTGCAATAACTTTGGTTACGTTCTTATCAAAATATTGACAAACATCTGTAGCTGCTTTATCAAGCGCATGTAAAGATTTTAATAAAGGTGTTTTAAAATCTAAAGACTCGCCGGTATAAGAAATAAAAATTGTTGGGATACATAATGTTTGACACCAGATAAATGCAGGAGATGTTGGATCCCAAGCTGTGTAACCACGTGCCTCAAAAGTATTACGAATACCACCATTCGGAAATGATGAAGCATCCGGCTCTTGTTGCACTAAAGCGTTACCGCTAAAACGCTCAATAGCTCTACCACCTTCAATAGGCTCAAAAAATCCATCATGCTTTTCGGCAGTGGCACCCGATAGTGGTTGAAACCAGTGCGTAAAATGTGTTACCCCTTTACTTTGCGCCCATGCTTTCATACACGCCGCAACCTGATCGGCCATTTTACGTTCAACAATTGTCCCTTGATTCATGGATTGTTGAATGCTTTGAAAAGCCTCCTCTGAAAGGAATTCACGCATAGCATCTAAGCCAAATACATCTGATCCATAATATTGAGAAACTTGTTGGCCGGGTTTATTAATCTCAACCGGAACGCGGTTAACCACGTCTTGAAGTGCTAAAATTCGTCTTGTTGTCATTTTTATAGGTGTTAAATATTTATTTTTCAATAATTTTGACAAATTTAGTACTTTTTAGGGGGTCTAAATCAAAAAATATCAACTTTTTATAAAAATTCTGTACAAAAACAGGGGGTATATGCTAAAATTTTAATACTTTTTTAAAAGAAAATCATTTTTTAAAGACATTTCAAGTTTTATCCGATAAAAACGGTCTTTAAAATCTAACAAAGTGAAAATATATTTATCAAAAATGAAAATAGATATTTAGCTTAAAAACATAATAATTGTAATATGAAAATTAGAATAATTTTAGCTTTAACATTAAACAATTTAAATTAGATTTTTAAACCAAACTTTTATTTCTAAAACCACTAAAAATGAAACTAATTTTGATCCCGTTACATACAGGCGTTCAACCAAAAAAAATTTGTGATAGTTGGGAACAATTTCTAAGTAGTTAATTTTTTTCTTGCTTCACTTACAAAATATTATTTTGACAACCTTATTTTGATGGACAAAAAGATTTTTTAAATCGAAAATATATTCAAACTTAGTACAAATATGAATTCGATTAAACCGATGTAGTTGTAGATTTACATTGAGGAATAAGGCCTTAAAAAATATAAACCAAAAAGTCGATTATAAGCAAATGTAATGTTTATTCTATGCTCTGAAATTCTATATCAAAGGCAAATTTTTAAACCGTGATAATAGTCACAGTTTTTTAAATGAATTTTTCTGAAATTTACAATTACGCATTTCAAATGCTAATACAAATAATCACATTACAAAGCTTTGTGAAAAAGGAGAAACAATAATAAAAAAAATGAAAAAGTGTTTATCATGCAAAACATTTAATAATTGTATTGCATCTGTACTGAAAAACGAGGAGTTAATTGAATTTGAAAAAAAAATAACTTCAAAAATTATAAAACGAGATAAAATTCTATTTCGTGAAGAACAAATAGCCAAAGAAATTTTAATACTTTTAGATGGGCGCGTAAAATTCGAGCATTTAAATGCAAGCATGTCGCCAGTAATTTTACGTATTGCTTTAACGGGTGAATTATTAGGCCTTGAAACAATTTTTTCACGTCACAATTACTTCATGACTGCGGTTGCTTTAACTGACGTTGAATGTTGTGTTATTCCAAAACCCTATATTGATAAAATTGTTAAAACAAACCAAGCCGTTTGCTTAAGAATATTGTTAGAAATGCAAAATATACAAGAGCGTACATATAAACATTCGCTAGTTATGATTTCTGGTTCTTCGGAAGCTAAGTTAGCACAAGCAATACTTTCTCTTTGCAACCACGAAGGGAAAGTAAAAATTACAAAAGAAAAAATTGCGTTAATGACTGGTCTAACAAGAGAAACTGTTTCGAGAATATTAAGCAGAATGAATTCAAAAAAAATGATTGAAACACTACACCGTTCAGTTAACATTTTAAAACGAGAAGAACTTGTTAAACTAACCATTGGCACTAAAGAACGAAAAAAATAACACAAAAATCTAATACCAGTTTTATCAAAAATAAAACGTGTTTGTATCCCACAAAAAAATAAATGGATAAAAAAGCAACCTATAAAGCTGTATTTGACTCTGCTCCAGATGGTGTAATAATTACTGATAATACCGGTAAAATTCTATTAGCAAACAACCAAATAGAAAAATTATTTGGCTATAAAACCTCTGAACTTATTGGTAAAGAAATTGAAATACTTATTCCTAAGCGATACCATAAAAATCACTCAACGCTGCGTCAAGAATATTCATCCAACCCTAACCCAAGGGCAATGGGCAACGCAAGAGAACTTTGGGCTAAACGAAAAGACGAAAGTGAATTTGTTGTTGAAATCAGTTTGAGTCCAATTAAACTAATAGACCAAACGCTAATATCTGCAGCAATTAGAGATGTAACCGATAGAAAAAGAAACGAATCTGAAATAGCGATACAATATTTAAAACTAGAAAAACAAAACAAAGAATTAGAACAGTTTACTCATATAGCTTCACACGATTTACAAGAACCTTTACAAACATTAATAAGCTTCGCAAAACTTATTAAAAGCGAGTTTAGCGGCAAGCTTGAAGGCGATGGGGAAAAATATCTTGATTTTATTCTAAAATCATCATTTCGCATGCAAGCCCTTGTAAAGGGGTTAATGGATTATTCTATTATTGGAAAGGAAAGAAACCTAATTCTTGTTGATTGTAATCAAATAGTCAAAGAAGTTCTTTCTGATATGGCTTACAAAATTAAAGAAACCGATGCAGTAATTTTAGTAAATGAATTACCAAAAATAAATGGCTATTCATTGGAATTAAGGCAGTTGTTTCAAAATCTAATAAGTAATGCACTTAAATTTAAAAAACAAGGTGTTGATATAGAAATAAAAATTTCAGCAGAAAAAAGTGGGGAAGATTGGCTTTTCTCTATCCAAGACAACGGCATTGGAATTGCAAAAAGTGATAAGGAAAAGATTTTTACTATGTTTAAGCGATTACACAATCGAGATGAATATGAAGGAACGGGAATAGGATTATCGCATTGCAAAAAAATAGTAGAACTTCATGGTGGTAATATTTGGGTAGAATCTGTACCCGAAGGTGGAAGTATATTTAATTTTACAATTTCAAAACTTTAATCATTTATGACAAAAAAATTAAAATGTGTTTTATTAGTGGATGATGATAATGGTGCAAACTTTATTAATCGAATGATAATTGAAGAATCGGGTATAACAGACCGTATTGAAATTACATTAAACGGAAAAGAAGCGCTTGATTACCTTGCTAAAGTAGGAAAATATGAAAGTGTAGAAAATATAATGACGCCAGAATTAATATTTCTTGATATTAACATGCCCTTAATAGATGGGTGGGAATTTTTAGAGGAGTATAACAAATTAGAAAAAAAACATAAATCAATTATTATTTTACTAACCACTTCGCTTAACCCAGACGATAAAAAAAGAGCAGAAAAAATTTCAACGTTATCTGGATTTGAGAATAAACCACTGGATATTACTACTCTCCAAAAAATAATAAAAGAGCATTTTTAAATATACCTTTAACAATAAAATGCATTTTTAACTTTCTATTTCCAAGCATAATTATCTAAAATCTATAGTTAGTCTTTTGTTTTGCAAGAAGAAAACCATTCGAAACTAAATTTGGATAGTTTAAGATTACGGCTTATAAACAAAGGATAACTAGAAAAACCTAAACAAAAACAAATTTACCATTGTGACTTAAATTAGATTTTAATATACTTGCTTAAATTTAATTTCACCCATGTTAGAAATTTCCAATTTTGGCGAGCTGTATGAAAAGCACAATAACATGGTGTATAACCTTTGTTTGAAGTATTTGCAGAACATAGAAGATGCAGAAGACGTAACGCAGGAGGTATTTATAAGCATTCACAAATCGTTACATCAATTTAAAGGCGAGTCAAAATTATCTACTTGGATTTATAGAATTGCTGTAACAAAATCGCTTGAGTTTATTCGCATGAAAAATAGAAAAAAGCGTTTTGCCTTTTTTCAAACAATTTTTGCGAATGAAAATGGTGAAATTAAAATTGAGGCTTCCCACTTTCATCATCCCGGAGTAGCATTAGAGAACAAAGAAAGGGCAGCCATAATATTTAAGGCTATTGACAAATTACCAGAAAACCAAAAAACAGCCTTTATTTTAAGTAAACTAGAAGAACTAAGTTATGCCGAAATTTCAGAAATTATGAAAGTAAGCCTTTCCTCTGTAGAATCACTCCTTTTTAGAGCTAAGCAAAATTTACAGAAACTTTTAGGGGATTATTATGATAAAAATGAAAAGTAAGCGCAAGTTTTATAAAAAATAAACATCTAAACCAATATGAACGCAAAAGAAACATGGATACATGAAACCGAAAAAAGCCTTGACGGCTTAAAATCGGTGGATACCAATCCGTATTTGTACTCTAAAATATTAAACAAAATAAATGCAGCGAAAACAGATTATGTTTCACCCAAGTTAATTTGGGCAACTTCTGTATCGTTAGTAGTTCTAATTATTGTTAATTTAACAGCTTTAACCTCAAATAAAATTAAAGGCAACAATGATAAAAAAGAATTGCAAGCATTATCTACACAATTGCAATTAAATAACGATAACGAAATTGATTATAACTAAGCCATGAATAAAACACGATTATTAACTATTGCTGTTTTTGGTTTATTAATTTTAAACCTTGGGATTTTAATTTTTATTTTTTTTAATAAGCAGCATGGCCCCCCAGGAAGACCATTAGGTGGGCCAAATGGAGAGGGGCCAAAACAAATAATTATTGAACGTTTAAATTTTGATGCAACACAACAAAAACAATATGATGTAATTGTTGAAGAACACAGAGCCAAAACTAAAGAATTAAACAAAGCTTCAAGGGAGCTTCACGATGATTTATATTCTGATTTAAAAAATAATATAATTGATAACTCAAAAAAAGACTCCCTCATTCAAAAAATAGCAGATAATAGAAAAGCAATAGAAGATTTAAATTTTGATCATTTTCAAAAAATAAAATCTATTTGCAAACCCGAGCAATTAGAGCGTTATAATGGACTAGTAGAAGATTTAGCTCAATTATTTTCCCCACATCAACAAGGGCCACCAAAATAATTTATAACACAACACAAGTATTTTGAAAATAAATCATCTAAACTTAAAATGAAAAAAACATAAACATGAAAAAAACAATACTTACACTTACAATTGCGGCATTTTATTTAAATGTAAATGCTCAATTAAATCCGTTAATTACTTCATGGGTAATTAATACGACCAACGCAACAGGCTACAACAGCTTGCCTTCAAATGTTCAAACAGTGCAGTATTCGGCAACACAAGTTTATGTGAGCGCATCATGTATTCCGGGTTATAATATTGGACCCTGGGCATCAAACCCAAACTTACCAACCAATCAAAATTTTGTTTGCAAGTTTACTTTAGCTCCTGTTCAAAACACCTCAACACCCATTTATACTGCCTTAGGTAATATGGGTTTATGGAGCAATGGTGTTGCCATTTTTAATCCTAAAGACGGGCAATATTGGAACAATGTAACAAGTGCATTTACAATGGGAGCAACCACAAATGGCTTTAATAGAAACGCATTGGTATACGAAGGTGTAAGTTTTGATGCCTGTTTAGGACATCCGGCTCCTAATGGAGCATATCACAATCATGTTAACCCAGCATGTTTATATAACTACACTAACACCACGGTTCACTCACCAATTATTGGTTATGCCTTTGATGGATTTCCTGTGTATGGTGCTTATGCGTATACAAACACAAATGGAACCGGTGCAATAAAAAGAATGACACCAAGTTATGTATTAGCCCCAGCAACAGGCTCGGTGCTGTTAGGTGCAAATACAGCTTCAGCAGCGGCTACAGCAACAACAGCAACTACACGTAATGCGGGCCCTCCTGTAAATGCTACCTATCCTCTTGGCAATATGCTTGAAGATTATGTTTATGTTCCCAATTCAGGAGATTTAGATTCTCACAACGGACGTTTTTGTATTACTCCTGAATATCCTGCAGGCACCTATGCTTATTTTGTAACCATTAATGCATCAGGATACCCTGTTTACCCATTTGTAATTGGGCCAACTTATTATGGTACTGTTCAGGCAGGTAACACAGGGCCAACCGGAAGCCATGTAGTTATTGGCGAAGCAACAACTGTATATACACCTTCACCAACAAGTATTACTGAAATACAAAACTTACCCATTAAATATAAAGTAATGCCTAATCCAACTGAAGATTATTTGTTTATTTATATGGATGTGGAAAGTAAGAACAACGTAAAAGGAACTTTAATTGATGGAAAAGGTAATGTAGTCCAAAAAATTGATTATTTACAACCGAGCATTGCTTATTCACTAGATATGACAAGCTTATCATCTGGCATTTATTTTTTAGTATTAGAATCAGACAATCAAAAAACAACACAAAAAATTATTAAAAACAAATAGTAATTTATTACTTATTGGCTTGAAAAAGGTAATTCATATTTTTTTATACATGGCAATCCTCGGGGTTGCCATGTCTTTTTCAAATCGTTCACAAAATTACGATTCAGAAAACAGTCATGTTACTATTTCCTTTAATCATTTTGTTGGGAACGATAAATTAAAATTAGATTCGATTATTTACAAAAACGACTTAGGTCAAAGCTTTACAATTGAAAATTTTAAATACTATATAAGCAATATACATTTAAAAAACACCAACGGAAAGGATTTTAACCTTAACGAAACTTTTTTTATAAACGAGGATGAAGAAACCACAAAACAAATTAATTTAAAAACAATTCCAAAAGGAGAATACACATCCATTGAATTTATTATTGGTGTAGATAGCATTCATAATTGCAGCGGGGCACAATCTGGCGCCTTAGACCCTGTTAACGCCATGTTTTGGGCATGGAACACTGGTTACATTTTTTTAAAATTAGAAGGTAAAGCACCAGCTTCCAAATCGCCCGGTCATGTTTTCGAATTCCATATTGGCGGATATAAACAACCAAATAATTGTATCAGAAAAGTTAAACTAGAATTTAAAAACAAATTAATTGTTAATGACATTTTAAAAAATCAAAAAATTAATATTAAAGTGGATGGGTTAGAAATTTTAAAAAAACCTACCAGCATTAATTTCGAAAAACTATCTTCAGTTGTTGACCATAATAATGCTACAATGATTGCAGATAATTATAGCGACATGTTTACAATCATTGATTAGGCTTGAAAAACAAAATCACATATAGTATTTTTACTCTTTTTATTTTACTGTTTCTTTGCAGTTCTTTTTTTCAAGAAAATCCATTTTTTAAAATTACATCTAAGGATGTTGAATTAAAAATTCCTATAGGATTTCCTAAACCGAAATATACATTCAAAAAAAATACACTAACCCCAGAGGTGTTTAGTCTTGGAAGAAAATTATTTTACGACAACCTTCTTTCAAAAGATAATACAGTAAGTTGCGGCACTTGTCATCAACGAATTGCAGCCTTTGCCCATATCGATCACAAATTAAGCCACGGCATTTATGCCAAAATAGGCACCCGTAACGTTCCAGCCTTACAAAATTTAATCTGGAAGGATACGTATATGTGGGATGGCGGTGTAAATAATTTAGAAGTACAACCCATTAATCCAATTACAAGTCCAATTGAAATGGACGAAACATTAGCCAACATAATTTTAAAATTAAAAAGCAATAAAGATTATGTAGCACTATTTAAAAATGCTTACAAGGACACCGTAATAAATTCTGAACGAATTTTAAAAGCCTTAACACAATTTACAGGCCTAATGATTTCTTCCAATTCACGCTACGATAAATATTTAAATGGAAAAGATACTTTTTCTGTTGCCGAAAAAAATGGTTTAAAATTATTCAGAGCTAAATGTTCTAACTGCCATAAAGAACCATTATTTACAGATAATAGTTATAGAAATAATGGAATAAAAATTGACACTACTTTAAAAGATATTGGCAGAGGAAAAATAACCGGAATAGAAAAAGACAATCAATTATTTAAAGTGCCTACATTGCGAAATATTGAAATGACTTATCCATACATGCATGACGGGAGATTTAAAAAATTAAAAGATGTTATTAATCATTACAGTAATTCTGCAAATTACTTTAAAGGAGTTGACTCCTCACTTTTTAAAATTGGTAATTTAAGTGAGCAAGAAAAAAAAGACATTCATTCCTTTTTGTTGACTTTAACTGACAAAACGTTTTTATACGATCGCAGATTTGCCGATCCTAATATGGTACAATAGCTTTGTTTTGTATAAATTTCTTTTAGAATTATAAGCAACCGTTAATCGGCAGAAACTTTTTTGCTTAAGAATTTTATTTTTGATTCTTGTTTATTTAATATGCGTACTATATTCTTACGATGAGTAACAATTAATAATACGGCAACAACTATAGAAAATGTAGTGAGTATTGGGTTGGTATTCCCAAACACAAAATATAATACAAATGGAAAAGTAACACCGGCTATCATTGAGGATAGTGAAACCATTCTTGAAGAAAATAATACAATCAAAAATACCAATAAGGAAACGCAACAAGATAAAGGTAAAATACACATTACGATGCCTAAAATAGTAGCCACACCTTTACCACCTCTAAACCCGGCAAATACCGGAAAAATGTGTCCAACTAAAGCGGCAATACCAAGGGCTAATTGAAGATTAACAAATTCATCGCTCTCAAAAATGTATGCACTAAGAAATGCCAATGAAACGGCTAAAGCTCCTTTTAAAATATCAATAATTAATACAGGTATGCCCGCATTTTGACCTAAAACTCTAAAAGTATTTGTAGCTCCGGCGTTTCCGCTACCAAACTCACGAACATCAATATTATAAAAAGCCTTCCCTATCCAAACTGCCGTTGGAATTGAACCAATTAAATAGGCTAATATTATAAATACTGCAACCAAGGTTTTTAAATTGTTAAATCAACTAAAGCAAATCTATAAATTATTTTAAACTAAAAAAACACTTAGACTTAATATTTATTAAAGCCTAAGTGTTTTTAAATCAATTAATTAACAATTAATAAGCGCCTTTAAGCTTAACGCCTTGTTCGATTTTTTGTAATGCAGTAATATATGCTGCAATTCTCATTCCGGTTTTAAATTGGGTAGCATTATTCCAAACGGCTTCAAATGCTATTTCCATTTTAAGATCATGTTTAGTATTAACCTCGTCTTCTGTCCAGTAGTAACCGGCTTTGTTTTGAACCCACTCAAAATAACTTACTGTAACACCACCACTATTCGCTAAAATATCAGGAACGCAAATGATCTTTTTATCATTTAAAATAGCATCAGCTTCAGGAGCAGTTGGTCCATTAGCACCTTCAACTATTAATTTAGCTTGAATTTTTCCTGCATTTTCTTCAGTAATTACATTTTGTAAAGCTGCAGGCACTAAAACATCGCATTTACTTGTAAGTAACTCGCTAGATTTAATTTCTGTAGCACCTGTAAAGCCTTTTAAAACACGGTTATTTTTAGCTGCAAAATCTAATGCCGCTTGAATATCAATACCTTTTTCGTTATAAAAAGAAGCTGTGTGGTCGCCAATACCAACAATTTTAATTCCTTTTTCAGAAAGTAAACGTGCTGCATGTGAACCAACGTTACCAAATCCTTGTACAATACAAGTAACTTCGCTAGCTTTTAAGTTCATTTTTTTAAGAGCAGCTAATGTATTAACCATTACACCACGACCAGTTGCCGCATCGCGACCTAATGAACCACCAATTGCAATAGGCTTTCCGGTAATTACACCAGGACTATCTTCTCCGTTAATTTTATTAAATTCATCAAGAATCCATGCCATTTCTCTTCCGCTGGTACCCATATCCGGTGCAGGAATATCTCTATTTACACCAAAAATATCTTTCATAGAAACTGCATAAGCACGACTTAAACGCTCTAATTCTCCAACGCTCATCGCACGAGGATCGCATTTAATACCACCTTTTGCACCACCATATGGTAAGTTTGCAACAGCACATTTAAAACTCATCCATGCTGCCAAGGCCATAACCTCATCTGCATTAACATCCATCGCGTAACGAATACCACCCTTACTAGGACCAAGATGTGTACTGTGAACAGTACGGTATCCTTCAAAAACTTGAATTTTACCATTATCCATCATGATGGGTAAACTTACTTTTACTTGTTTACTTGGATTTCTTAAAACTTGTAAAACCTCTTCGCTCAGGTTCATTAATTTGGCGGCCACATCTAAGCGGGCCAATACAGCGTCAAACATGCTTTCTGCGTGTGCTTGAGTTGCATTTACTGTGTTTGTTGACATAAGTAAATTATTAGTTTTGTTAGCTGGGGGTCGAAATTAC
>Ga0066439_1000556_pt1 | contig 10852 bp, 9 predicted proteins | sample LakWasMet57_HOW8_2_FD_59527 | JGI IMG/M metagenome (GOLD analysis project Ga0066439, IMG submission 59527) | Freshwater sediment methanotrophic microbial communities from Lake Washington under simulated oxygen tension - Sediment Metagenome 57_HOW8 | ecosystem: Environmental > Aquatic > Freshwater...
ATTAGGTGCAAACTCTTTAGCCATACAAAATGCAAAAGCATGTGCCGAAGCAGATACAAAAAACGAGTGGTACCAGCTTTTACTAATTGAATGTTATGTGGCGGTAAAGGATTTTAATCAAGCCGTAAAATTAAGAGAACAGCTGGTAAAAAACTTTCCGGGTAAAGTAGAATTTAAAGAAGACTTAGCGATAGAATATTCGCGCGTTGGAGATTTTGACAAATCATATAAAATATATGACGAGCTTGAACTCACATACGGAATAAACGAACAGATAACTTTAAATAAATGCAAGCTTTTAAAAAATCAAAAAAAATTTAAAGAAACCGAACAGGAATTGTTACGCCTTTCTAATTCAGATAAAACAGAACCAAGGTATTACGCATACTTAGCCGATTTTTATATTGAACAAAATAAATTAGATCAGGCAAAATTAATGTATGATAAAATATTAATGATAGATCCAAACAACCCGTCTATTAACCTTGCTTTACATGATTATTATAGTGCTCAAGGAAAAGACGATGAAGCGTTTGATTGTTTAAAAAAAGCGTTTCAAAACCCAGATTTGGAAGTAGAATATAAGGTTGACGCCGCAAGATATTATTATTCGCGTGCAGAAAAACAACCCGAATCAAATTATTATTCGCGAGGGTTAGAGCTAAGTGAAATTCTTATTAAAACTCACCCAAAAGACCCAAGAGGAAATGCTATTTATGCCGATTTTTTATTTCTTAGTGGTAATATTAAAAACGCCGCTAAATATTATTATATAGCTGCCACCAACGAAACAATAGATTTTAGAGTGTGGAGCCAATTACTTTTTGCAGATAGTGAGCTTAAACTATATGATTCGTTAGAACACCACAGCGCAAGCGCAATGGAGTTGTTTCCTAATCAACCCACAACCTATTTTTTTAATGGGGTTGCTAATATGCAACTTAGAAACCATAAAAAAGCAGCACAATCGTTAAAAGACGGCTTAGAGTTTGTAGTAGACAATAGAGCATTAATGATGAATTTTTATTCTAACATGGGAGATGCTTATTTTTATTTAAAAGACTACCAAAAGTCTGACAAGGCGTTTGATGATGCTTTAAAAATAAACTCCGACAACACCTATGTGTTAAATAATTTTGCTTATTACTTGTCATTAAGGAACGAAAACTTAGACAAAGCAGAAAAACTTTCTAAAAAAGCTAATGAATTAACGCCAAACAACCGTAACTATATGGATACTTATGGTTGGATATTATATCAACAAAAAAAATACAAAGAAGCCGAAGATTGGCTTTCTGCTGCCGCCAAAATTGGACCGCCAAAAGCAGATATATTAGAGCACTATGGTGATGTGTTATACAAATTAAATAAAGCAGATGAGGCTTTAACACAATGGGGTTTAGCCAAACAGGCCGGGGGTAACTCCGAAGCCTTATTAACTAAAATAAGAACAAAAAAACTGAATGACTAAGAGGGCGCCGATATTAAATTATTTTTTAACAGCCATTATATTGCTGTCTCTATTTTCTGTGTCGTGTAAGCACAAAAAGAAAATTCAAAAAACACAAACAGAAATTGCAATTAGCGATACCATAACCGGAAGGTGTAAATTAGATTTTAAAAATTCGAAGGCGCTTAGTAAATATGTAAAAGAAAACGAATTTGATTTTGTTTGGGTTACCGCTAAGGCAAATGTTGAAACGCTGATTGATGGAAAAGAAGAAAGTTTTGATATACGCGTAAACATTCGTAAAGACAGTGCAATGCTGGTTACTATTCAATATTTACTCGGTATCCAAGTGGCAAAAATCTTAATTACTAAAGATTCAGTTAAAATGGTTAACTATATTCAAAAAAACTACTTTAAAGGTGATTTTGTTTATATAAACGATATGCTTAACGCTGATTTAGATTTTAATGTATTACAGGCTGTATTATTTGGTAATAGTGCAGAGTTTTATGAAGACGATGATTTAAAATTAAAACCTGTAACCGATCGCGAAAACTGTCATTATTTACTTAGCACCGAAAGAAAACGAAGGTTAAGAAAGTTACAAAGTGGCGAAAACGAACTAAAAAAGGCATTACAAATACTAACATTAAACCCCGATAACTATAAGATTATTAAAAACGAATTCAGCGATCCGGCAACCAATCGCTCGTTTATAGCCAATTATAAAAACTTTACGCAAAAAGATAGCGTTTATGCACCGTACCATGTTGATATTGATATAGTGGCAGAGAAAAAAGCAAGCGTAAAAATTGACTATGTTCGCATTGAGAAAAATATACCTCAAAAACTTAGCTTAAACATCCCTAGTAAATATGAAGCCATCTCAATACAAAAAAAATAAACTGTCGCTCATTTTTGCGCTTTTATTTTCTTTTGTATTAATTCTGCAGCTTCAAAGTCAAAACGGAAACAAAAATTCCAAAAAAGACCTCGAGAATAAAAAGAAGCGGATTAATGATGAGATTAGTGAAATTAACTCCCTGCTTAGTGAAACCAAAGCGAGTAAAAAATCTTCAATTGGCGCATTAGTAAACATAAACATGAAACTGGAAAAACGCCAGGATCTAATAAATACTATTAATGCCGAAATTTTAGAATTAAACCGCGACATAAAAGAAAGCGAAAAACAAACCGAACAACTTAAAGTAAATTTAGAAAAACTAAAAAACGAATACGCACGCATGATTGTTTTTGCCCAGCGTAATCAGGACGCATACAGTAAAATTATGTTTGTGTTTGCCTCAGAAAATTTTAATCAAGCTTACGCACGATTAAAATACATGCAGCAATATTCTGAGTTTAGAAAAAAACAAGCAGCAGAAATTATTACCACACAAACACTTTTGTTGGCAAAGTTAAAGGAGCTAAAAGAACAGAGACACGAAAAAAATGTTTTGTTGGGTAACGAAGAAGAAGAAAAAATAAACCTCAGCAGCGAAAAACAAGAACAAGAACAGGTTTTAACAGAACTTCAAAAAAAAGAAAAAGAACTAAAGGTTCAACTAGATAAAAAGAAACAAGACGCCGTTGAATTACAATTAGCTATTAAAAAATTAATTGAAGCTGAAATAAAACGAAAACTAGAAGAGTCTGCAAAAGCTGAAGCCGCTGCTATTGCTGCTAAAAAAGCCAAAGAGGCAAAAGAAGAAAAAGAAAATAAAACAAAGGTGGTTAAAGAAAAAACCTCAAAAGAAAAAGAGAAGGTTGATGTTGCAGATGTTAAACCCGAGAAAGAAAAAAAGGAAAATTTATTTATGCCCGCTTTAACAGAAGAAACAGAAGCTTTAAGCGCAGATTTTTCTAACAACCGCGGTAAGTTGCCTTGGCCGGTTGGTAAAGGTGTAATTTGCGAAACGTATGGAGAACATGAGCACCCGGCAATTAAAGGCTTTATGATGTTTAATAATGGTGTGGAGATTTGCGCTACAAAAGGCACACAAGCAAGAGCTGTTTTTGAAGGGGAGGTTACGGGTATTGCTGTTTCGCCAACCGGCGGAAAATTAGTAATCATAAGGCATGGTGAATATTTAAGTGTTTATAGTAACATTACTGATGTAACTGTAAAAACCGGACAAAAAGTAACCTTGAAACAAATTATTGGTACCGTTGCACACGATGAAGAAGAAGGTAAAACATCCATGAACCTTCAAATATGGAAAGGCCAAAAAACAATGGACCCAAGCGGTTGGTTGTTTAACGCTCGTTAATTTTAGCGCCTTATTATTTTCACAAGCTTTTTTACTGTTTTAATAAATCAACCTACCGCTTTTTGTGCGAGTAAAAGGTTTTTAGATTATTGTTAGCCTTCTACAAATTACGCTTTATTTATTTTGATAAATAGGTAGCTGTTTACTTTTGTTTTAAGATGCGGTGCGTTTAAAACACAAAAGCCGTTCTAAATTAGAACGGCTTTTGTGATTACTTCAGCCATGAAGTTTTTATTGTTATTTAACCTTAATCCTCTCCTTTATAAACCGGCTTAATTTTAAGCGGAATGTATAAACCAAAAGTTAAAGTAGCATAGTAATTGTTAAAGTTTACAGGCACTGTTGCTTTTGGATCTTTAACCGGTGCTTTTGGTCCCGGGCGATTTCCGAATTCAAACTTAGCACTAAAACCTTGCTCTTTTGGTTTACGCCAAACCCAACCCATACGCCATCCGAAGTAACTTATTTTATCATATTTTACATCGTACTTTGTTCCATCAGGCGTTTTAAAATCTTTAATTAATACAACCGGTGCAAAAATACCATCAATATAAAAATCTGAGTAGCGTTTGTTTTGACGGTATCCCCAACCATCAACATCAATAGCTAATTGAACAATTTTTCTAAAATTAATTCCACCAAAAATTGCTGTAGAAGCAAATCCACCATATTGACCATCAAAATGAAGGTTAGAAGCAGAATCTTTTAATTTAAAATCAGAAGCGCCTCCTTTAAAGGTTGTTAAGCTATCTGCTAAAAATTTATAACTAAGTGAGTTGGTCATCTGATAAATACCGCCACGCAACGAATTAACACGTCTTACAGAAGCAGGAACTCCTCCTTTAATAGAAACAGTAGTTCTGGTATTACCAGAAGTTGTTTGACTTAAAATAATAGGCACATTTCTTTTTTTGTCCTTATTATAAAAAACAAAACCTAAACTGCCCTCGGTATAAAAATAATTACGTGTATTATCATTCGATATCAAGTAACCTTTAGTTCCAAAACCAGATCTAATATCAAAGCTGGCTTGAATTCTTTTTCCCATCATGTACTCTGCTCTTGCGCCCCAACCAAACGAATAACCATTCATTCCACTGAATTCAGAAAATAAAGGATCGATAGACAACGAGAAATTTTTAATATCATATGGGTCGTCTTCTAAAACTTTCCAACTAACGCTTTGGGCATTTACATTGGTAATTAAAAATGCTGTTAAAGCAAAAGAAATTTTATATAATGTTTTTTTCATGATTCTTGTTTTTAATCTTTAAAAGAATTTTGTTAAACCAAATCTAATAACAAACGATTTTACTTTTGCGTTTGTAACTGTAGCATCGTTTTTAGGCGTGTACTCAAACTTTTTAGAATAAAAAGTTGGCATAATAGATAAGCCATATTTTTGATAAATTGAGTATGCAATAGTACCTTCAAAATAAGTACCGTGTGCTTTAGTTATAAACGTTTTTGCAGAATAACGCTCGTAACCAACCTTACCAACTAATCTTAATTTTCCAAACTTTTTGTAAGCTACAACTCCTAACCCTAAATTGGTGTAAGCGCGTTGGTCAAATGTTTTTTTCAATGAATCAAGGTTAGAGGTGCTTGAACCAACATTAATGTTTGGCCCCATTCTAAACTGATCTCCTTTTCCAAACATATAACCAACTCTACCAGAAAAAAATGCCCCTTCTGCTTTAGAAATTTTTATTTGATTATCGTTTGCCTTGTTTGTTTGTGTTGCGCCATAATATAAGGCACTTAAATCGGCATTTAAATACCAATGGTCCTTAATACGATCTATCATTAATATTGGCAAACCCGCGCCATATTTATATTCTCCAAGTTTGGCATTATCGGTTTTAACCTTAACAAATCCAACCTGCAGGCCTGGAAAATATTGGCAGTTTATTCCTACCTGTGCCTTAACGAACAGGCTGCTTATTAATAAGGAAACAGCAGTAAATAGTATTCTCATATTAGTTGTTTAATTATTTATCAAATGTATAATGTATGTTAAAAAGGCACCATACCCAACAAAGGGTATTTTAGTTTTTTAGAATGGTAAACTCTACTCTACGATTAAGTTGTTTTCCTTCCTCGGTATCGTTTGTGGTTAATGGTTTTGTTTCGCCATAACCTTTAGCGGTTAATCGCTCTGCTTTAATTCCTTTTGAAACTAAATATTGCACAACCGCTTGAGCTCTATCATCAGATAATTTTAAATTAGCATCATCTGAACCAACTTTATCGGTATGGCCAGATAGTTCAATAATCATTTTTTCGTTTTGAGTCATCAATCCAATTAACCTATCAAGCTCTGGAAAAGATTCGTTGCGCAAAGTTGCAAGTGCCACATCAAAGAAAATATTATTTAATCTTATGGTTGAGCCAACTTCTAATGGCACTAAATATAAATCACGTGTAATTTCTTTATACTCTGCTACTGCGGTTAAATCAAGATTATCCGAAACAGAAATGTGTTTTTCGGCATAAGCCATAAAACCATAATTTTTTCCATAAGGCAAAACTATTTTGTATTCGCCTGTTTTTGGGTCTGAAGAAGCAACGCCAACATTTTTTCCGTCTACAAGTGTTTCGTATTCTATACTTGCACCTAAAGGCTCTTTTGTTTTAGCGTTATAAACCTTACCACTAATTAAAACAACAGGATTTGGGCGCAACTCTGTAATTAATTTTATTTTCACAATGTCGCTTTCGCCAAGTGTGTTTTTATTATTGGTCATATAGGCATCTTCACCTCTTGCGTCTAAAGTATAATAAGCATCCCAGTCGTTTGAATTAATAGTTGGTCCTAAATTAACTGGCTCTGACCAGTTTTGCCATGTGTCGTCAAGGCGTTTTGTCATCCAAACATCTTGGTTGCCATAACCTCCGGTTTTATTAGATGAGTAATATAGCGTAACTCCGTCTGCGGCCATAAACGGGGCAAACTCACTAAATTCGTGTATGCTAAGCGATTTAATTTTTTCGGGTTCAGACCAAGTGTTGTTATTTAACGCTTTACCAACAAACTTGGTAAAATCTTTAACTGATTTTGGTTTACTCCAATTATCTTTTAATGTAAGGTGACTAAAATACAAATCATGATTTCCTTTATTATTATCATCAGAAAAAGCAAATATAATTGTTTTACCATTTGGCGCTAAAAAGGCGCTGTTATACCTTCCCATATCGCCATAAATTTTATAATTCCTAATCTCTAATTTTTTTGGGTCTTTCCACTCACCCTTTTTATTTTTAACGATTACTGATAAGCCCGGCCCTTCGTATTCTCCATCTTCGAAGGCGCCACGCACCAGTAATTGATTTCCATCCGTTGAAACATTAAAAACATTTGAGCTTTTACCTGTATGATTAAGTGGGTTGTGTGGATGAATGGCTTTAGACCAACCATTTTCTGTTTTTACACAATACCAAACATCCTGTCCTGAAAGGTTTTCGGAATGACCATCTCTAACAAAATAAAGTGTTTTGCCATCGGCAGTAATAACGGGTAACAATTCTGCTGCTGCTGAATTTACATTTGATCCAAGATTTTCAACTACTGTTTTAGTAACTGTTGTGTGCGTGCCGGCTGTTTGTGAAAATATTTGAAATTGAAATAAAGCGGTTAAAAGAAAAACCCCAACACTTTTTTTTATTACAGAAAAATGTGATTGATACATAATGCTTGTTTTAGTAAAACAAAGATGTAACTCACAACTGATTTTAAACATACCCAACGCAGGGTATATTAAATAAAAAAGCCCGAAGGTTTGCTTCGGGCTTTACTAAAAAAATAAAAATTATGCTTTAAAGAAATCTTCGTAACTCACTTCTTTAGTTTGAAGCGTGCATTTTTGTTTAATAAGATCTAACACTTTTTTACTGTAAATGTTTTCAAATATTTTTTGTGCTTCTTTTTCTTTGCTCAAAATATCATTTGAAATTTTTTCTAAATCCTCGTCCGAAGCGGCTTGTCCGTAACGAGCATATTCGCTTCTAATAAAGGCTTTTGCTTCATCTTTTGCTTCGTCAATATTAACTTGTATTTCATTATCTTTAATAATCTTATTCTCTATTAATTTCCATTTCATAGATTTAGAATAGTTTGGATAATCGCGCTCTAATTCTTCTAACGAAATTGGTTTTTCGTTAGCCATCATTAACCAGCGTTTTAAGAATGTATCAGGTAACTGAATGTTAATTTTTTCAACTAAATTATTTTCAACCTCTGTTCTTAAAAACTTTTCTGAATCGGCATTAAACATTAATCCCAGTTCTTCGCGAATTTTATTTCTAAATTCCTCTTCGCTAGTAACTTTTCCTTCGCCATATACTTTGTCAAATAATTCTTGATTTAAGTCGGCATCTTCTAAACGGGCAATGTTTTTTACAATTAATTGTAAGTTACAATTAATTGTTTCTGCTAACTCTTTATCAATACCCAACGAAACACTTTTATCTAAAGCATTATCATATAAGGCGTTTACATTTAAAACAATTTTATCATCCTTTTTTACCCCTAATACTTTTGCCTTTGCTTCGTCGTTTTTTAAACGCTCGTAGCTAATGCTAGTACTTTTAAAAATTCCACCCGGCTTAATATTTCCGTTCTCGTCTAATTCATTAATATCAACAAAAACAACATCTTTTTCGCCTGCAACTTCAGGATTTAATGGTTTTCCAAAATTACGTCTAACATCTTTTACATATTTTTCTACTAACTCATCATCAATCTTAACCGTTTTGTAAGTGAAGCTGTGTGAGTTATTTAAATCAACCGAAAACTTTGGCGCTAAACCAACTTGGTAAATAAATTCAAAATCTTTTTGATTTTCAAAATCAACCGCCGCTCTTTCTTTAGGTAGTGGATTGCCTAAAATTTCAATATTATTATCTTTAATGTAATTAAAAATAGTTGAGTCTAATAATTTGTTTAACTCATCAACTAATATTTGCGTGCCATATTGTTTTTTAACCAAACCAGCAGGAACTTTACCCGGTCTAAAACCTGGCATACTAATTTGTTTTTGTGCCTTTTTTAAAGCGTCGCCAACGCGTACTTCATAATCAGCAGGAGTAACAGAAATAACAATTTCTGCATTTAAACTATCAATATCGTTTTTAGTAATATTCATTTTTTTAAAATTTGGAATGCGAAAATAGTGAATTTTCTTTGTTATTCATAGAAAACAGGTCTGAAAAAGCCTTTGAAATGCCAAAATCACTTAAAAAACAAAGAAAAACTACAATTAAACTCGGCATAAGGCGCCAGCTCAATAATTCCATCCTTTTTAATAAACTCATTTAATCCGTTTGCCTTATCGGCAATTCCATGCCAGGGCTCTAAACAAACAAATTGTTGGTTTTCGTTCTTTGACCAAATTCCAAAATAAGGCCATCCTTCATTCTCAATTGTTATTTTATGGTCGCTTTTAGATGAGCATAAACTTACCTTGTTAATTTGATTGTTTTCAAAAACCAAAGCGTCTTTATGAAACAACTCTTTGCTTAAAAATAATTTTTTATTTGGTAAGTTTAAGGTGTTTTTTACGTCAAGCCTTAAACCGTTGTCTAATTGGGTAAGATTGTAATTGCTTTTCTCAAATTCTAAATAATAATCGCTAAAAGTTTCGTTTGGCAGCAGGGGACAATTAAACCCGGGATGTGCGCCAACACTAAAAAAAAGTGGTTTGTAGGAAGGGTTGTTAACTTTATAACTGGTTATTAATTTATTATCAACTAACTGATAGTTTATTTGAAAAACAAAATCAAACGGAAAAATTTGTTTTGTTTTATCGTTTGACTGTAATTGAAAAGTACACGATTCGGATGAACCTTCCAATAGCTCAAAATTCATATCTCGCGCAAAACCGTGCTGTGGCAATTCGTGTTTTTGGTTATCGTAATTAAAAAAATTATCTTTTAATTTGCCTACAATTGGAAACAAAACGGGTGCGTGGCGTGCCCATACCGACTTGTTAGCCTGCCAAATAAACTCAACACCATTGTTGTTTTTAACACTACAAAGTTCTGCGCCGATAGAATTAAAAGTAGCTTTAAGTGTGCTTGATTGGATTTTAAATTGCATGTGAGGTATTACAAAAAAATAATTCCTTTTATTTGAGAAGCTTTTTTATAAATGTTGATAATTTCGTCGGCCCCAATTACCACTTGTTTAGCTGTAATACTAGTGTATTTGCCGCTATTACTCTCTTTAGTATGAATGTCTGTATCTGCATCAAATAAATTTTCGGCCAACGCAATTGTTCTGTTATCGCTTGGAACAATAAATTTATACATATAAACTGTTGGAAAAGTTGTTGTTTCGAGAATTTTATCTCTAAAGTTTTTTAATTCTTCTTCCGTCATTAGTGTTCAAAAAAATGATTATAAATAAGTACAATGCCAAAAACCATTAATAAACTTCCGGTAATTACATTTACTCTGTGCATGATTTTTGCGGTTAAAACTTTTTTGAGCTTGTTGGCAGCAGAAACCTTACCTAGTTCAACCAAAAGAACCAGACCCAAGGTAACACTAAAGTAAATAATCATATTTACAATGCTATAAGATAACGTTTTACCCACTGCCGTAACATTTCCTAACCAAAGCAACCAAACGGTTGGGTTTAAGCTATTCAAAAAAAAGCCTTTAAAAACCATCATGTTTGCAGAGGGAACTTTAATTTCTATAGTGGCATCTTTTCCGTGTTCAACCGGCTCTCTAAAATGCAATGCGCCAAAAACAATTAAAATAATTCCGGCAACAATTCCCATAAAGCGCTGGCTTTTTTCGTCTTGTATAAGGTTGGTTGCACCAAAATGAACTAAAAAAATAATAAGAATACAAACCACAAAATCACTTAACACCACCCCAACAGCTAGTAACGAAGCGGTTCGGTGCCCATGCCTAATACCGGTGTTTATTAATGCAAAAAAAGCCGGACCAAAAGAAAAGGTAAGTAATAAAACAATTATAAATGTTTGATATATTAAACTAAGTACCAAAAATTTTATTTTTTATATGTTTCTAAAAAAGCTAGCCACTCGTTTAATTGTTTTCCTTTTAAAAACCTAGGAAATTTACTTTGACCACCAAGTTTGGTTTTACTTGCAAGAAAATC
>Ga0066439_1000561_pt1 | contig 10742 bp, 12 predicted proteins | sample LakWasMet57_HOW8_2_FD_59527 | JGI IMG/M metagenome (GOLD analysis project Ga0066439, IMG submission 59527) | Freshwater sediment methanotrophic microbial communities from Lake Washington under simulated oxygen tension - Sediment Metagenome 57_HOW8 | ecosystem: Environmental > Aquatic >...
AAAATTTCACTTGAGCCCTGACTAGTCTTTAATTCCAAAGAAGTCACATTCAGGGCGACGGAAAAAATTAGAACAACAAATCAAGGAATTTATTTTAAAGCCTTGATTTTTGTTTACTTTTTATCAAGAAAAAGTAAGGCAAAGTATAGTGCTCCAATACCTATTTACAAAAGAAGCTTTAACTTTTGATACATAGATTTGTATAATTTATAACTATAATTAATGCTTCGACATGCTCAAAAAATCACCGGGTAGCATGCGCTAGTAAACGTTTTGTTATTGCGAGGTAAAATCCTCTCCCGGCCTTTGGCGACCCCCTCAAGCGGGGGACACTTTGGGGGCTTACGCGGAATTTAAAACGTAAGCGCAAAAGTTAATTTGCCTCCGCAACATAGATACCGTGAAAGAAAAATCGCTGTCTGTCTATGCTCTTATCTAAATGCCAAACAGACTAAACGCTTTGCTTAGACAGTATTTATCTCTGCAAAAGACCAAAAAGTTATTATGCAGAAAGCAATGCGCCTATAAAAAGTATAGAATTATTTTACTGAATTATTTTTATTCTTCCAGTCTTCAAACGATTTTTCTAGAGTTTCTTTAAAAACTTCAACAGGTTGCGCTCCAGAAACAGCGTAGGCTCTATCCATAACAAAAAACGGAACACCTCTTACACCAATGTTTTGAGCTTCTTCAATATCTGCCCTCACTTCAGCTCCGTATTTATCAGAGTTAAGTACTTCTAATATTTCATTTTCCTGCAAGCCAATTTTGCTTCCTATTTCTGTTAATGTAATCTTGTTGGCAATATCTTTCCCTTCGGTAAAATAGGCTTTAAAGATTGTTTCTTCCGCTTGGTCACCTAAATTGTATTTTTTGGCTAAATGAATTAAGCGATGGGCGTGGTAAGAATTTGCAATGATTGCTTTTTCGAATTTATAATCTAATCCTACTTCTTTTGCGGTGTTTGCAACCTGTTCATGCATTTTGATTGACCAGTCTCGTGTTTGTCCTTTACGCTCCGCCAGGTAATCATAAACATCGGTATTTGGTTGCGAGGTTGCATCAGGGTCTAACTGATAGCTTCGCCACTCAATTTCTAAAAACTCTTTTCCTTCAAAGGTTTCTATGGCTTTTTCTAATTTACGTTTACCTATATAACAAAATGGGCAAAGTATATCCGACCATATTTCTATTTTAAATGTGTTTGTCATGCTTTTAATTTTCTTTTATTTTTAAACCTATAATCCCTTGTTTCTTTTTAAAATAATGGTCAAAGTTGTTGGGTGTTATGTGTATGGTTGTTGTGCCTTTTTTTATAGTTAATTTTTTTAGGTTAAATGTTCGTCCGTTTATAAAGTATTGGTCGTGCTTTTTATAATTGTCGTTAGAGATGCGACCAATTATAAGTGCGTTATTTGGCGGTAAAATTATTTTTACAGACGAGATAGAAGTATCTGCATCATTGGGTTCTGAAACTTCATTCCAATTAATATCGCCCGATTTGGTTGTGTTGTAAATAGAGGGGCGATTATCGAAAATTCCAAAACCATTTTTTGGATGTTCTATTTCATATTCGATAGTTATATCAGATGTGCATTGATTGGTGATAACAAAACACTCTTGCCAGGAGCAACTCTGAAATAAAAACACCATCATAAAAATGAATACAAACTTTTTCATATTATTTTTTGCAGTAAACATCCGATTTTTCGACCGGATATTTTTTATCCAAATCAATGTTATTCATACTTTCAACTAATCCCCATTTAAATAATTTTTCAAAATAAGGTAAGAGTTTATTTGTTTTTATTTGTTCTAAAAAATAGACTTCGTGTTCTTTTTCTTTAATACCCATTTCGTACAAAATCACATCGTGTTCTGTAATACCAAGCGAATTAAAATATTGTTTCATTCTAAAATATTCGCACACGTTGCCACTTTCTAGGCGTCCGGCAAAATAAAAGGGCATAAACCAACCAATTACAAAACAACTGGCAGATATTAGTTTGCCAATAATGTAAAATTTAATTTCATAATAGTTTGAAATTGAAACACCATACTGTTTCATGATAGATAGAACTTCTTTACGGTGTTCCCATTCATCGAGTTCAATTTGGCGGATTGCTTTTTTTTCTGCACTATTTTTAACTGAAGCAGCATGACCTTGATAAGCAAATGACGCAGCTTTTTCGGCAGAATAAGCTTGTTTTAAAAGGTCTACTAATTTTGGATGGTTAAGCTGCATTTGTATGCATTAAAATTACAGAATCCTTATCAGCGATACAAATTAAAAAAAATTAATGTTTTAGTAACGAATAAATTTCGGTATCATAAAATTTACCATCAAAGTAATGGTTCTCTTTAAAGTAAGCTTCTTTTTTAAACTTAAATTTTTCGAGTACTTTTCTGGATACTTCGTGATTAGGGTTAATATTTGCAGCAATACTGTGTAGTTTCATATCATTGAAACCAAAGTTTAAAACTTTTGGAATTGCCTCACTAATTAATCCTTTGTGCCAATATTCCGGTAATAACATGTATCCGAGTTCGGCACGGTAATTTTCTTTTTCAATGCTGTGAAAAGAAATGGTGCCAATTAATTCTCCGCCATCTTTTAATGAAATGCCCCACGATATAGCATCGTTATCTTTTCTTTTTTTATCAATGTATTTTATAAATGATTTAATTTCGTCAATAGATTCGGCAAGTGGTTTATCTATAAAACGCATAGCTTCTTTATTACTTCTTAAACGATAAAAATTTTCAGCATCTTTTTTTGTAATCTCGCGCAATACCAAGCGATTGGTTTCTATAATAGGAAATGGTTTAAAGTTTAATGCAAGCATATAATTTTATTTTGAAAAGATAACTGTTTACTCATTTAAATTTGATACAATTCTATTGGTAAATTATCAGGGTCTGCAATAAATGTAAATTGTTTGCCTGTAAATTCATCAATACGTAAAGGTTCATACGCAACGTTATTTGCACTTAAATACTCAGTTGCCATTTCAATATTATCTACCTCAAACGCAATATGCCTTAAACCTGCAGCTTCTGGGCGGCTTAAACGTTTTGGTGGCGTTGGAAAAGAAAATAATTCTATAACATAGTTGCCATTTAATGAAAGATCTAATTTATACGAATCTCTTTCTTCTCTGTAAACTTCATTTTCAATTTTAAAGCCTAATACCTCTGTATAAAATCTTTTTGAAATTTTATAGTCAGAGCAAATAATGGCAACATGATGTATTTTTTTGAATAAATGCATTCAGTAAATTTAATGAAGATAAGTGACTATTATTTTATGGCCTTAAATAAAAAGTATTTGCTTTTACCCGCTGTAAGCAGATAAATGGAAACAATAGCGCCCGGTACCAGTATTAAACCGGCAATAATAATGGGTATTTTAAATAAAAATAATAACCCTAAACCTAAAAGAGGCGAAACAAACGATACGATACTTAATAAACTAGGGGAGTAGGCGTAGGCAGTGGTTTTACCTTCTTCAATAATCACCACTTGTTCGCCGCTTTTAATGTTTTGTTGTGCTTTTATGGTATAAGTACCGGGTTTTAAGTCAAACTCTTTTTTTTCGCCGCTGGCCATTTTAGCCGAAAGTTTTTCGTTTATAAAAATATCCATTCCAACAGCTAAGCCATTAAAATTTTTCTTTCTAATTAAAACTAATTTTCCGGTACTCATGAGGTGTTTAAAAATTATTTTACACGCTCTACGTATTCGCTGGTTTCTATATTTATTTTAAGTTTATCACCAATGTTAACGAATAATGGTACCTGAATTTTTATATTTCCTTCTACTTCTGCCGGTTTTAAAAGTTTTCCTTTAACTCCTTCTTCGGTATAAGTAACTACTAACTCAGCATACTTTGGTAAGTTACCACTTAAAGGCTTTTCATTTTCATCAAAACGAATGGTTAAGATCATTCCTTCTTGAAGAAATTTTATAGCATCGCCAAATATTACTTTTGGAATATTTACTTGATCGTATGTTTCTTGATTCATACATACTAAAGCATCACCTTCGGTAAAAAGGTATTGCATATCGTGCTCCTCAACTCTAATAAAATCAATTTTTTCGCCCGAACGAAAACGAATTTCACTTTGTTTTCCGGTTTCTACGTTACGGCATTTTACCGAGTAAATTGCGTTTCCTTTTCCGGGAGTAATATGGTCGTAATCAAGAACGGTAACTAATTCGTTATTGTATCTAAAAAATGCACCTTTCGAAATGTCTGAAGTTGTAGCCATAGCTTATATTATTTTGTATTATTTTGGAACGTGAAAGGTACTACCAAGGAGCGAGATGGCAAAATTTTATTCATCAAAAAAACGCACAAAAATGCCATTTACAAGGCGTTTTCTAATCTAAAACAGGCAGGTTTATCTTAGCTTTACTTAATTAGTATTATTGTTTTACGCAGTATCGCCAGTTTGCAGTCCAATTTTAGAAGTTTTATAGCCTATGGGGTTTCTATCCTCAATTTCCCAATCTACCATCTCATTTATGAATTTTTCGAAATAACCAATAATCAGTTCTATATTAAAATCGCTTGGTTCGTGTGTGGCCAATAGTTTATTTTCCAATTGTCCAACATATTCTTCAACGTATGGGTACATAACAAAAACGTAAATATTTCCATTATAGCTTTGAGCGAAACATAAATAGCCGCCATATTTTGTTGCAACAGAAATGTTGCTGCCTTCTTTTAATGCAATGCCACTTGAAGTTTGATTAAAGCCAATGTTAACGGCTTCTAAATTTTCGCAATCTATAACTTGTTGAGTGTATAGTTCTTTTAATGAAGAAGCCGCCTTAATGTTATTAAGGGTTGTATAGATTAGCTCTCTGGTTGTACTTTTCCAAAAGGTGCGCCTTTCATTTATTTTTGAGAGTGCTTTATCATATTTTGATGAAAGAGTAGTTATGATTTCGTTGTCTGCTTTATTTAATTCGGTAATCATAAATAGTGTTATTTTTTAAATGTGTTTTGTTTGCCCGTGTTTACGAAAAAATGAAGTTAATTATTTGTTTGCGGAGTAGCAAACCAAATATTGGCTTAGTAGGCAATCTCAGCCGCTTTATCAAAAAGTGGGTTATCACTAAATGGAATTGTCATTATATAGTTCTTTAATATTCGAACTAATGTAGAAAAACTTCTATATCTATTAATGAATGTTTCGCTGGTTTGCTGCTAAGGGTTTGCCTTTGTGCTTATTCTTTAATGTTGTGAGGATAAACAGAAAAGTAATTACCAAGTTTGGTATTCGCTTAACTATAACAAAGGGCTGTTATTAAGCTATTTTAATCTTTCTAATCGACCTTTTCTTTTTACTATATTTTTATAGTCCCATTGTATTTCTATTGATTTTTTTAGCCAACGTTTTAATTCTCTGCTTTTAATTTCAGAAACATTGTTGTAGAAAATAGAAGCATCTTTAAATTTTTCTCCTATTATGTTAAGATTAAGTTCTTCAAAGTCAGCACCACTCCAAAACATTAATCTAATTCCTTTTTTTTGTTTACTGTAACCAACAATAGGGTTGCCATTTAAGAACCAAACAGGATGAGCGTGCCATATTTTATTTTCACTTTCTTTTAGCTCGCTGCTAATAGTTGTTGCAAGGTGATTACAAATTTCTTTGTCGTTAATATTTTGCAGATTATTGTATGCTTTAATTTCTTTGTTCATTTCAATAATTGTTTATTTATATGTGGGGCATATAATTGTTCAGCTTTTTGAAGTTGAAAATGATTATTACCTCATATTAATATTCCTTTTTTATTATATCTAATTTAAGTATTTGAGTTTAAAAATTAAAATTAGTTATTATTGATTTAACGCCAAATATTTGTAAAACGAAAACATGTTGCAAATTATTTATTAAATGGTGGTTCTTTTAATTGTAGTTTTTCTAATTTAAATTTTTTTTGTTGAGTGTTATACTTATAATTAAGAGTATAGTCGTATTGATGCTGAAAACCATTTGAAAAAACTACAAAAATAAACTCAGCATTATTTTTGTTAACCCAACCTATTAAATTTATATAGATTCGTGATTTTTTTTCATTTTGACTTTTTTTGCCGGCTTCAGGAGTAATTTGTATAATGTTAACTTTTTGTATGATCTTAGGTAATTCAATATCTGGAAAATCATCCGACTGATGATTAACTCGTTTTCCAATAAATAAAGTATCAAAATTTGTTTTATTTTTTTTGTTAGCAGCCAATATGAAGTCTGCAATAGATTGAGAATAAATTTTTGTAAGTTCTGTTTTTGTAGGTAATGGCGTAGATTGCCCATAAACAAATTGCTGAAGAAGTGTGAATAAAAATAATAGTTTCTTCATTTTTTTTGGTTTTAAATTTATCTGTAAACTTATATTTTTTAAGTAGGATTTGTTTGGTACTATTGGATATTAAGGAAAAAAAGTGTGCTCTAATAAAATATTATGGTACCTTTCAAAAAATATAAGTAAGTTAATTTTAAGTGTATCAAATGACTAATTCCGACAACTTTTCCTCACTCCGTAAAACTAATTTTAATTTACAAATGAATATTTGAAAGCAAAAATTAAAAAAAAGTTGGTACTGCTTATGCAAACGCTTTTTATTCCTGCAAGGTTATAGCAAGCTGCGGGTTGGCAATTTTATATTTTGCTGTTTCTTTAAAATTTAAAATTGTTGTATTAAATTCAAATATTCTACACTTTTTTTCAATTGATACAGTGGAAGTTTTTCCATTAATTCTTTAGCTTTTTCTTCGTCAATTCCTTTAAAAATTAATACTGCACCGTTTTTGGCTTGTCTTAAAAATAAATGCTCCAAAAAACCTTCTGCTTTCCATTGGGCAACAACTTCTTTTTCGTGAATAAGTATTTCCTGAAAATTGGATGGAATATTTTCCATATCTAAGGTTAAAATTGCTTGTATTCTGTTCATGATAATTTATTTAGGGTTGTTTAAAAATAGGGAATTTGTTTTTGCAGTTGATGTTAAAAATCGGTAAACAATTTTGATAATCTCCTTTTTAGGGTATATGTTGCTCTTTTAGGGTTAATTTAATTCTGAATTAATTAAACTATGCCAGTAGGTGAAAAACCATTTTTTTTGTCCTTGTTCTTATGGTTTTAAACTACTTAATAACTTAATTGGATTATTAAAAGTTAACCTATCTTGCAATTTTATTAAGGTAAGATTAGCTTTTTTCTCCTAATTAAATACTGTCCTCAATATCAATTAACGGCTCTTCAATAATTTCTTTTTTGGTTGATTTATTATTTATGGATAATAAAATAGCCGGCAATAAAATTAAGTTAGTAAACATAGACATTAGTAAGGTTAGTGATACCAATACCCCTAATGCTGCCGTGCCACCAAAACTTGAGGCCGAAAAAATAGCAAAACCGCAAAATAAAATAATAGAGGTGTAAACCATACTTAAACCGGTATCTTTTATAGCTGCAGAAATAGCTGCCGCGGCACCCTTTTTGTATTTTTTTAATTCTTGGCGGTACTTAGTTAAAAAGTAAATGGTTCCGTCTGACGAAATACCAAAGGCGATACTAAATATTAAAATAGTGGATGGTTTAAAGCGTATATCTAAAAAGCCCATTATACCGGCAGTAATAACTAAAGGAATTAAACATGGTATTTTTGATAATACAATAATTCTAACCGACCGAAATAATGCAATACCTACAATAGCAATTAATAAAATTTCTATTAATAAACTTTCTAATAAGTTAGAGAGTAAATAATCATTGTTCTTTAAAAATACAAGACTGTGCCCTGTTGTGCTTACATTGTATTCTGTTGGATTAAAAATAGAATCAATCTTTGGGCGCAGTTCTTTCATTAAGGCTTTCATTTTTTTTGAACCTATATCTGCCACCTGATAACTTACGCGTGTAACTTGCTGTGCCGTATCCATAAAGGTTGCCAAACGATTATTTTGACCTTTTAACGAACCCGAAAATTCTGATAAGGTTTTTAAATCGCCAATACTTGGTACTTTATAAAATTTTGGATTACCTTCATTAAAAGCTTGATATGAAAACTTAATACCTTCCACTATGGATAAAGGCTTTGAAAATATAGAATATTCAGCCAAAGTTTTTTGTAATAATTTAATTTTATAAATGGCTCTTGCGTTATTGGCAAATAAACCTTTTGGAGCCTTAGTATCAATCGATATTTCAAATGGTAATACCCCTTTAAAATTAGTTTCAAAAAATGAAAGGTCAACGTAAACCGGATCTTTTTCTGGTAAATCATCTACCACATAACCGTTCATGTCAATAAACGTCATGCCCCATAAAGAAATGGCAGTAATTATACTTGTTGTAAGATAAATGCCTTTACGGTTATTTTGTACTAAATGATCAATAATATCTAATATTTTATTAATACGTTTCCCTTCTTGATGTTTGGTATGTTTTGCTTTTGGAGTAGGTAAATAATTTAATATTACCGGAATTAAAATAAGGGTAATCACATAAGTAGCCATAACACTAATGGCTGCAACCACACCAAATTCAACCAACATAGAGCTTTTAGTGAAATATAAAACACCAAAACCTATGGCAGTTGTTACGTTTGCTAAAAACAAGGTAACGCCAATAGTTTCAATACTTCGTGCTAGGGCTTTAATTTTGTTACCATGTGCAACAAATTCGCTTTGGTACTTATTAATTAAAAATATACAATTTGGTAAACCAATTACCATTATTAATGGCGCAATTAAACCAGAAAGCACGGTTATTTTATAGCCAAATAAATACATAATGCCTATAGACCATGCTACACCAATTACAACTACAATAAGCGAAAAGAAAACAGTTGTGAATGATCTAAAGAACATCCATAAAATAATTGCCGTTACTATAATTGCCAGAATTAAAAAGAGGGTCATTTCGGCTCTTACCTTCGTCATTAATTGTGAGCGAATATAAGGCATACCCGAATAATGCATTTCTGTATTGTATTTTTTTGAAAATGCATCGCCCAGGGCTTTAATCTCTTTTACCATATCTAAACGGCGCTTAGAGTCAAGATCTTTTTTAGTAAATGTAATGGCAACTAAATTTGCACCAGATTCTTTATTATAAATTATGCCTTCATAAAACGGCATTGCCAAAAATTCATTTTTTAAACTATCAACTTCTTTTTGCGATGTAATGGGGTTTTGAATAAGTGGTACAAAGTCAAATTTTTCAAGACTATCGTTTTTAATCAATTTATAGGCAGTTGGTAACGACATGATGGCCTTAACGCCCTGAATGTTTTTAAGGTCGTTGTTTAATTTTGTCCAATCCTTAAATTTTTCAAATTGAAAAAGGTTTTTATCAGCAAAACCCATCACCATTACATTTCCATCTTCGCCAAATTTTTTCTTAAAATTTTGGTATTCAATAAATGTACTATCAGTATCAGGTAAAATTTTAGCAAACTCATACGAGAGTTGCATTTTAGAAGCTTCATAACCCATAAACACGGTTAGGAGTAATACGCCAATTGTAAAGACTAGTTTATTTCTTAATAAAATTCCTGAAAAATATTTCCACATACTGGTATTAAATTAGGGTATAGTTATAGTACTTTTTATTCCTTTAAAACCGAATTAACTAATGCTTTCTTATTATTTTCTTCAAAAAATAGTTTTAGTTCGTTTTAACCCGCTAAAGATACATTTTTATTGGTGTTTTTTTGGAAAATTTTATTCATTTATTGGCTAACTTAAACCTTAATCAATACTAAGCAAATGTGGTAAAAATTGGTAAAAAATAATTTTTTCACCTCAAAAGGGGGATAAGTCATTTTATATTTCCTTATAATTTCGTATCAACCCAAATCATGAAAAAGACCTGTGTGATATTTTTGCTTGTGTTTAGTTTTGCTAACTATTTTTCGCAAAACAGAGCTGTAGCAGCGGCACGTACATTTTATGCGCCAAAAATTGATGGTGTGTTAGATGATACATGTTGGGCAAAAGCCGAAATTACAGATGGGTTTATTCAACGTGATCTTCATCCGGGCATACCAAGCGAACAAAAAACAGAAGTAAAAATATTGTACGATAATGTTGCAATTTACATTAGTGCTAATTGCTACGACGCCTCGCCCGATAGTGTTTTACACGAATTAAGTACTCGCGATAATGAAGCCAATGCCGATTTGTTTGGTGTTTTTTTTGATACTTATGATGATGATATTAATGCCTTTGGTTTTTTTGTAACAGCAGCGGGTACGCAAATAGACGCCCGCTACAGCAGTAACGGACAAGATTTTGATTGGAATGCAGTTTGGATGAGCGCAACAAAAATAAATGATAAAGGTTGGGCCATTGAAATGAAAATTCCTTATTCGGCAGTTAGATTCTCGGCTAAAGAAATTCAAAAGTGGGGGTTTAATATGATTCGCAAAATTCGCCGCACACGCGAAAACTCGTTTTGGAATACCATCGATCCTAAAATAAACGCGCTGGTTAGGCAGTTTGGGCATTTAACAGGATTAAAAGATCTTAAGCCGCCGGTTAGATTATCACTCACGCCTTATGTGGCGGGAATTGTTAATCATTATCCGTATAACGATGCAAATGTAAAAGACCTTACATATAATGTAAGTGGAGGCATGGATGTGAAATATGGAATTTCAGACGCCTTTACTTTAGATATGACCTTAGTACCCGATTTTAGTCAGGTGCAATCCGATAATCAAG
>Ga0066439_1000562_pt1 | contig 10729 bp, 6 predicted proteins | sample LakWasMet57_HOW8_2_FD_59527 | JGI IMG/M metagenome (GOLD analysis project Ga0066439, IMG submission 59527) | Freshwater sediment methanotrophic microbial communities from Lake Washington under simulated oxygen tension - Sediment Metagenome 57_HOW8 | ecosystem: Environmental > Aquatic > Freshwater...
GCTTATTTAGATAATTTTAAATTTTGTAAAATTTATTTTATTTATAGTAATAGCAATGATAGTTTACTTAAAGGGGTAAGAAGCGGTGTATTTTTGGATACAAATCTTAAAATTAATCCAAGCATTGTTATGAATGAAAAATTTTATTTGGTGGCCGAAAAAGATTTTAACTATAATTCATCTATTGGGTTTGTGAAAGAAGATTCTGCCAGATTTGTTACAGAAAAAGGAAACCCTAGCGGTGGTGAGTTTGACATTGTGGTTAAGAATAAATACGGGCACCAATTAAAACGACCTTTCCCATACTTGGGTTTATTTGGAAAAAAAGTTATTAGTTATGTGGGGGCCATTCCTATGTTTTATAAGTATGAAGAAAATACTATTACCTACACAATCGATAAAAAACAAATGTATGACAGGGATCAAACCCCAAATAAAAATTTTAAAAAACCAATGCCTGGGTATAAAACCTTAATGTTGCATAAAGGAGGCGTTTATGAAACGATAAGTTATGGAGTAGAGCGCTTCGACGAAAATTTAAATAATTTTTATAAAGCTTCTACCAAACCCGACCTCAGTAAAATAGACCCGGCCATTTTGCCGTTTTTGTATTAGTATTTTACTAATTTTTATTTTAGATAGGCCGCTCTATATTGTTGCCAGATATAAGATTTAACACCCTTGTATTTGTTAAGTGTTTTTTATTTTGTAATTTCATTAAAATATATTTTATGAAAAGATTGATTTTTTCCGCTATTTCTTTGTTTGCTGCAACAGTTATTTTTTCGCAATCTGACACATTGTTTTTAAATAAAAACAAAAAAGTGGCATGCAAAATAATTGAAATAAATGAAGTAGAAATTAAATACCGTGCCGCTGAAAATATTGACGGGCCAATATATATTATTGATAAATCAACCGTGAATAGTTATAAATTGTCTACTGGATTTACAGAGCGTTTTTTGCCGGATGAGTTATCTCTCGAACACGAACACAAAGAAATTTTAGGTAACCGACAAGTAATAAAATTAAGCCCTTTCTCTTTTGCATTTAACCACATTTCTTTAGCTTATGAAAGTGTTATAAAGGTTGGTATGAATATAGATGTTGAAGCCGGTTACATTAATTCTGAAATTAATCCAGATACTTATAATTCGTTTAGAAACGGGTTGAACAACAGTTTACATAATTCGGGTGCATATTTTAAACCCGGTATAAAATTCTTTTTAGGCGAAGATTTTTCAATTAAAGGATTAAAGTATGCGCATCCCTTAAAAGGGCGCTATATAAAATTAGATTTAGCTGTTTCCTATATAAATTTTCAAGATCTTAGCACGGTTTATTATGGAGCCTATACTAATGGGATTGCCGTTACACAAACTGTTTATACAAACATGAGCACGGTTGCCTATGGCGGCTTTGTGAATTATGGCCGTCAATTTATTTTAGGGAACATTCTTACTTTAGATTATTACGTTGGAGCCGGATTTACCGGACAATCTGCAAGTTATTCGAATCCAAATTTTTTCAAAAATCCTTTTCCTAATACAAATGGTAATTATTATAATATCAATGAAAGAAATTATACATCCAACTATCATGGTTTTTTAAGGGTTCCAACATATGGTTTATCCTTTACAGCTGGTTTTAGAATTGGTTATATTATTCCTCAAAAAGCATCACGTACGAAATAGATGTATAAGAAATAAAACAAGTATAAAAAAAGCCAATTGTAATTTTACAATTGGCTTTTTTGTTTTTAAGATGATGTTTCTATTTCATTATTACTAACTCATCAATAATGTTTTTTGCGCCGCCTAATTTGTCTATTACAAATAATACAAATCTAACGTCTACACAAATAGTACGGTTTAAGTTTTTATCAAAAGCAATTTTATGACTTAACGCTTCGTAGTTACCATCAAATGCTAAACCAATTAATTCGCCTTTAGCGTTCATAACCGGCGATCCTGAGTTACCACCTGTAATGTCATCTGTAGTAATAAATGACACAACAATATCATTAGTTGCTTTATCAATATATTGTCCGTAATCTTTGTTCTTTATTAATTCTAATAATTTTTCCGGCGCATCAAATTCATAATCTCCCGGCTTGTATTTTTCCATAACTCCTTTTAGTGTGCACACGTAATTATAGTTTACACCATCTTTAGGCGAGTATGATTTTACGTTACCATAAGACACGCGCATGGTTTGGTTGGCGTCTGGATATAACTCTTGTCCTTTTTTCATTTCTAACACACCCTTTAAATATTTTTTATTTAAAGCGTAAGTTGTACCCATAAATTCGGTAAAAAATTTACCATAATTATTATTAAAGTTATCTAAAAACTCAACAGCTGTTTTGTAAGCTAAGTCTTTGTGAAGAGTTGCTGTATCTGGCTTTGCAATAAACGCATCCCACTTATCTTTATTCAGTATCATGGTGTTATCAAAAACTTGTTTTGCAAATTTTTCGTAAGTTTCATCTTTTTCTAAGGCACCATAATTATTTTTAAGCATGGTGTAAAACCCTTGTGGTCTTTGGCTGGCATCAATATCAGAATAAAACAGTTTAGTTACTATTGCTAAAATATTTCTATCAGAAATAATATTTTCACCTTTAATAAATCTGTCTTGTGAAGCTTTTAAACCGGCAACAATTTTATTTACGTTTTCTGGTCTTACAGGAGATTCTATTAAGGCAGCATCAAGGGCTTTTAAACTACTTGCAAAAGCTAATAAGGGCGAGCCCATAATGCCTTCAGTAATATAAACTCTGTGTTTTGCATAAGGCCTCCAATTATCATAAGCGCTTTTAATGTTTGCAAATAAATTATCATACTCGGGTTTACCTTTTGCCCAAGCTTCAAAGGCCGCTTCGTCTTTTTGTTTTTGCCCAATTACATTGTACTTTACTAATTGCTTTGTTTCACCATCAAAAAACTTCCAGTAGTTGGCAACCTGTGCATAATAACTTGCTAATTGAATTTTGTTGGCAGGGTCTTTTAACATCTCTGTCATCATTAGTTTTAAACGCGCATCACGCAAGCTAACCGTAAAAGGATTTTCGATATCAATTTTTAATTTAACGCCATATGAAGTTTCGTATCTGTTTGTTCCGCCCGGGTAACCGTAAATCATCGAAAAATCACCATCTTTTAAACCTTTAATAGAAACAGGTAAAAAGTGTTTTGGTACGTATGGAACATTATCTGCACTATAATCTGCAGGCTTGCCATCTTTACTCATGTATACACGAAAAATAGAAAAATCGCCAGTGTGGCGTGGCCACTCCCAATTATCAGTATCTCCACCAAATTTACCAATACTTTCAGGTGGCGTTCCTACTAAACGCACATCTGTGTATCTCTGGTAAGTAAATTGTAAAAATTGATTTCCTTTAAAAAAGCTACCAATTCTAATTTCATAACCTGTACCTTCTGATGCTTTAGCTGACATGCCAGATAAAATAGCAGGCAGTTTTGAAGCCAATTCTTTTGCAGGAATATCTTTTATTTTTTCGTTTACCGCATCGCTTACATCGGCAATACTTATTAAAAACTGAACGCTTAAGCCTGGGCTCGCAATTTCTTCTTGTTTTGATTTTGCCCAAAAGCCATCTTTTAAGTAGTTATGCGACACTGAGCTTGCCGCTGCAATACTGCCATAACCACAGTGGTGGTTTGTAAAAACTAATCCTTCTTTACTTACTATTTCTGCCGTGCAACCACCGCCAAATAACACAATGGCATCTTTAATGCTATTTTTATTAGCGCTATATAATTGCTCTTTTGTTAGTTTAAGGCCTTTTTTAACCATATCGGCGTATGTTTTTTCGCCAATCAGTTGCACCAACCACATCCCTTCATCTGCTTTAACCGAAATAAAGCTTAGGGCAATAAATAAAATTGAAAATAGTTTTTTCATAGAGATTTTTAAAATTGGACACAAAATTAACATTGAATCTGATATGAAGTTAATTTTTAGATGAATAGCTTAATATTTAGATGGTTTACGGGTTATTTTCTATAAAAGAAACAACACGTGTGCTAATATGGTAGAATTGAATTAGGGAAAGCAAAAAAAGTGACCTCGAAGGGAGTCGAACCCATAACCTTCGGCTCCGGAAACCGACACTCTATCCAGTTGAGCTACGAGGCCAAATAGAAGCACAAATATAACACCATATTTTATGGTTTTTAATATAATATTGTTGTATTTTTAGCGTTATATAGGTGTTTTTATACCAAAACGTAATAATGAATCGAATATTTTCAATAATTTTTTTCTTCGCAACATTTTTGTCTTTTTCGCAAATCGGTCCTCGTTCTTGGCAAGATCATTTAGGGTTACACAACTGTAATTCTATTACCAAATTTAATGGCAAAATTTACGCGTCAAATTATAATGGTATAATTAAGGTAAGTGAGGAGGATTTTAGTGTAGAAAGGCTAAATAAGATTAACGGATTAAATGATGTTGGGGTTCGTTTGCTTAGAGTGAACCCAAATAACAACAAACTATTAGTGATATACGACAATAGTAATATTGATATTATAAATACTAATGATGAAATAAAAAATTATTCCGAAATAAAATCAAAAATTTTAAGTGGAAAAAAAATAATTAATGAAGTTACATTTAAAGGGCAGTTTGCTTATTTAGCTTGTGGTTTTGGAATTATTATTTTTGATACCGAAAAACTGGAGGTAAAAGAAACCCTTATAATAGGGCCAAATGGCACTAATTTGGAGGTGTACCAATTGGCATTAAACGACTCACTTATTTTTGCTGCTACACCAAATGGCTTGTATAAATCAAATTACAAAACAAAAATCTTAAACAATTTTAATAACTGGTCTTTGGTACCTTCATCTGATATTCCTACAGGTGCAGTTTGTGGTGTTGTAAATGTTGATGGAAAAGTTGTTGCAGCTTATTCTCCTTCAAAACTTAGTTTGGATAGTTTATTAAAAGATAAACTTTATGTATTAAAAAATAATGTTTGGTCAACAGTTTTTAGCACGCCAAATCCTCTTACAATTAAAGAATTAACTTATGTAAACGGCGAGTATTATTCTCTTATAGACCAGTTTGGCGTTTTGGTATATAATATTAATAATTTGTTATTTAAAGGGTATTTTACTAGTGTAAATGGGGCTGCAAAATATAATCCCGTAGATACTTATTTTGATGTTAAAAATGGCGAAAATTCTTATTGGATAGCTGATCGTTACAACGGGGCATTTCAAACACTAGGAGCTTTTCCATATTACCCTCAAAATGTTGTGAATGTGAATGGAACCTATAGTAATTTAATTAGCAACATTGATATTTTTGAAGGTGAAGTTGCTACCTCTCCTTCTGCACCAACGCAAGGTGGCGGCACAGAGTTTGTTACAGAGGGAATAAATTTATTTAAAGAAAACGATTGGACTTATCTAAAATCTAAAGAGTTTAATAATGATGAGATTTATGATATTAATTGCGTTTATTTTGATAGAAAAGATAAAAGCAGAGTTTATGCGAGCTCTTGGGGTTCGGGCTTGTTAGAATATAAAGATAAAAAACTGGTTGCAATTTATAACGCCTCAAACTCTGCCATGCCCGAATTATATCCAGGTGCTACACGTTGCAGTGGCATGTGTATGGATAATGATGGTAATTTGTGGTTTGCAAATAGCGATTCAAAAAACTTTGTAACGGTAAAAAAGAAAAACGGATCTTTTCAATCATTTACTTTTGACGCAGGCAGATTTACAAGAAAAGTTTTTGTAGATAAAAACAATTATATATGGGCACTTCACGAAAGACAAGCAGGGATAACAGTATTTAAGCATAATAATTTTTCTACCCCTGTTCAAAATGTAAATTATAAGGTAATAACCAAAGATGTTGGTTTTGGTAATTTAGAATCTAACTCGGTATACGCTATTGCCGAAGATAAAGATGGAAAAATTTGGATTGGCACCGATGCCGGTATTCGTGTATTTTACAATCCAACAAATATTTTTAGCGGATCTAATTTTGATGCACAGCCAATTAAAATTGTGCAAGATGGAAATGTAGAATTATTATTAGAAAAAGATGTTGTTACATCAATTGTGGTTGATGGCGCTAATAATAAATGGGTAGGAACACAAGATGGAGGGATTTATTGCTTTAGTCCGGATGGATTGACAGAAATTTACCACTTTACAAAAGATAACAGTCCGTTATACTCAAACACAATTATTGATATAAATTATGAAAAAGTAACCGGCGATGTTTACATTGGAACAGATTTAGGGTTACAATCTTTTAGGAGCGTAATTATTGATGGAGAAGATAAATATAATAATGTTTATGCATATCCAAACCCTGTAAAACCTAATTATCAAGGCACGGTTTTTGTTAGGGGTCTAATCGATAATTCTGTTGTAAAAATTGTTGATCCGGCAGGAAATATTGTGTGGGAAACTAAATCGCAAGGCGGTCAAATCGAGTGGCCTCTAAAAACACTTTCGGGTAACCGTGTATCTTCGGGCGTATTTGTAGTGTATGCCACAACAACAAATGGCGAGCAAAGGGCTGTCACAAAAATTCTGGTTATCAATTAATGCGTGTTTCAGATAAAGCCATTGTTTTACAGGCAATAAAACATGGCGATAAAAAATTTATTTTAAAACTTTATACGCATAATAACGGCTTGGTAACAGCATCTGTTGCTTTAAATAAAAACATTCGATCAAGTAATATTTTTCCGTTAAGTTTAATTAATGTTGAGCTTATTTTAAAACAGAATAAAGACGTTCATCAGGTAACAGAAGCCTCTAGCTATTATATTTTATCAAACATTTCTAATTCATTATCTAAACTTAGCATCGCACAATTCTTAAATGAAATTTTAATTAAGGCAATAAAAGAAAGTGCAACCAATCAACATTTGTTTGAGTTTATTGAGTTATGCTTAATTTATTTGAATGATACCGAAACAGAATTTGTGAATTTACATTTATATTTTTTACTTGAGTTTACAAAATATTTTGGCGTTGAGCCTCAAAACAATTATACGCTACAAACACCTTTTTTTGATTGTAGAGATGGACAATTTTCGGCTATGGCTTTAGCTTTTCCGCTCGGCCTGGGTAAAGAAGATTCACTTTTATTTTCAGAATTTTTAAAAATAAATGTGCTTAAAACAAATATATCAAACCATCAAAGGCAAACTATTTTAGAAGTTTTGTTAGCGTATTACCGCTTACATTTTTCTGGTTTTAATACCATTAAAAGTTTAGATGTTTTAAAGGAAATAATTGCCGGTTAAAAATCTCTGTACTTATTCCAAAAGCTGGTTTTAAATCCAAGATAAAAAAACGGATTTTGTAGTGCATAACCTAATACATTGCTTTCGGAACGTTGAATATAACCAAGTTCTAATCGCATATTCATATTTGGAATAAGATAGTAGGTGAGTTTTAAACTACTTTGCAAAACGTTTGTTTTAATACCTTGTGTGGTTTTGTGACCGTATTCATATGGCCGTGTAGTGTAACTCAAAAAAATATTTTGCCCCAGATTTGATTTTCCGTTTACAGAATCTTTTCCAATAATAGCATACATGGTTTGCCAATTAATTTCCCAATTACTTTTTCTGTAAGATAAAAAACTTAATAATTCTTTAAAGTTAGATCCAAAAGGGTGCGCAAGTGGCATGCCGTAATGGCTATAGTTTTGCTCAATAACACCGTGTGAGTATGTGTAAGGCCTTACTTGATTATATTCTACTTGCAAGCTTAATCCTTTTATGTTTCCAACATTAATATATTTTAAACCCAGTTGCCAAGCTTGTTTATTTGCCCACCAGCCTTTTCGCGCTCTTATCTCTTTTAAGAAAAATTCATCAAGTCCTAATTGTCCGTATAGTTTAAGGCGATTAAATAATTTATAATTTACATTTAATCCAATAAAGGCATTGTCGGGCGAGCCAACAGAATATTCTTGCGGTCTAAAAAAAATAATTGGGTTTAAATAGTTTACCTCAAAGCTTCTTGTTTGGTTTGTATCACTTCCTTTAAAAATAATGTTTTCAAATAAACCAATGTTTAGCTCTTTAGTAATGTTATAACTTAAATAATGAAATGCCCCAAATTTATTTTTAAAGTTTTTTTGTATTCCGTTTGCCTGCGTAACATCATTCATCCATGTGTACCAAACATTGTATTGCATACGCCAAATATTTGTATTAATTCTAAAAAAAGGATATGCAGGTGCATAATCACTTAACAATAAACTTCTGTAGCCATCACCAATAAAATGTTTATCGCGACCAAGTTGAAAATTAAAAATTTTATTATTGTTTGGTGAGTAAGAAACATATCCGGTATAATCCATAAATGAATAACCGTTTTTAGAGTTGCCATAAGCTTGGCCGTACGTTGGCATAATTTTTTGGCGAGATAAAATGGTATCCATATAAAAAGGTAAAATACTTTTGCCGCCAACAATGGTTCCTGCAAATGTAAAATCGTTATTTATATTTACTTTTAAATGTGTGCCACCAATAAAATCGGTTAGCAGTTTTTGGGTAAGGCCATCGTAACCCACCTCAGCGTCTAAAATGGGATGTATTTGTAAATTATACCAATTTCTTTTTTCAGGCTTTTCGTTAAGCGTTTTACTTAAAAAGAAATTTTTAAAACCATAATGTTTAAACGGAACGGATGAGTCGCTGGCATCAGAAAAAGTGCTGCTTAAATATGGTTTAAATGAGGAGTGAAATGTTAGATTTGGTTTTGAAATATTCCAATAGTCAAACGCAGGATCAACATTACTAGAAATAAAAGCATTGCGCGCCATTTGATTATATTGCCCAAACAAGCAATTAGAAAGTGCAATTATAAATAACGCAATTGTTTTTTTCATTTTATCTTGTAAAAATAAGCAAAAACAAATAGTGTAGGGGCTTATAACTAAAAAAACCGTTTCGGTTTGCCGAAACGGTTTTTTTTAATAGAACTAAAATAATTAAACAGTTTTCATGTCGGTTAAAACCTGGTTCATTGCTCTAACAGCATCAGCACTTTTGTTAAACAAGGCTTGTTCTTCAGCATTTAATTTGTAGTCAACAATTTTTTCCCAACCGTTTTTTCCAATAATAACTGGTACGCCTAAACAAATGTCTTTTTGACCGTATTCGCCATCTAAAGCAACGCAACAAGGGAATAATTTTTTCTGATCATTAATAATGCTATTCACTAAGGCTGCAACAGCAGCTCCTGGAGCATACCAAGCGCTGGTTCCTAACATTCCTGTTAATGTAGCACCACCAACCATTGTATCTGCCGAAACTTTTTTAAGTGTATCAGCATCTAAAAATTGCGAAACCGGAACGCCAGTATAAGAGGCTAAACGTGTTAATGGAATCATGGTTGTATCTCCATGTCCACCAATAACCACACCACTAATATCACTAGCCGGAGCATTTAATGCTGCTGATAAATAACATTTAAAACGAGCGCTATCAAGAATACCACCCATTCCAATAATTCTATTTTTAGGTAATTTACTTTCTTTTAAAGCTAAGTAAGTCATGGTATCCATTGGATTACTTACAATGATGATAATAGCTTCAGGAGAATGTTTTAAAACATTTTCAGTAACTGTTTTTACAATTCCTGCATTAATACCAATTAACTCTTCACGCGTCATTCCCGGTTTACGAGGAATACCGCTTGTTATAACCACCACTTTACTATTTGCAGTTTTAGCGTAATCGTTAGTGCTTCCACTAATGCGTGTATTAAAGCCATTTAATGTTGCTGTTTGCATTAAGTCTAATGCTTTTCCTTCAGCAAAATTTTCTTTAATATCTAAAATAACTACTTCGCTTGCAATGCGATTAAGAGCGATGTATTCTGCACATGTTGCTCCAACGTTTCCTGCACCTATAACGGATACTTTCATGGTTTTGATTTTTAAAATTTAGGTAAATTTAAAGGATTTAAATACACTATGCTAGGGTGTTGATAATTTTTATTTGTGAGTTCAAAGTAATATTAGCTTTTAATTTTAGAGGCAATGTTTAATAACTTTCCCTCCTCAAAATAGTTTGCCATTATTTGTAAACCCATTGGCAAACCATTGCTATGCGTGCCACATGGTACCGATATAGCAGGCACTCCTGCGATATTTGCTTGAACCGTAAAAATATCTTCTAAGTACATTTTAATGGGGTCGGCACTGTTTTTTCCAAATTCAAATGCGGTGCCTGGTGTAGATGGGGTTAAAATAAAATCGTATTTACTTAAAATTTCTTTTGTTTTTTCCTGAATAATTCTGCGCACTTTTTGGCCTTTACTGTAATAGGCATCGTAGTATCCTGCACTTAACACAAATGTACCTAACATAATACGGCGTTTTACTTCCTTACCAAAACCTTCGCTACGCGATTTTTTGTAAGTGCTTTCAAGATCTGTTGCGTTTTTGGTTCTATAACCATAATGTATTCCGTCAAACCGCGAAAGGTTAGATGATGCCTCGGCGGTTGTTAATACGTAATAGGTTGGCACCAAAAACTCTAAATATGGAAAATCAACTGCTTCAACAGTATGGCCGTTATTTTTTAACCAATCTATTTGATTTAAAACAGCTTGTTTTACCTCAATATCTAAGCCATCAGCTTCAACGCATTCTTTTAAATAAGCAACCTTAAATTTTTTATCAGTACTTAACTCTTGGCTATAGT
>Ga0066439_1000565_pt1 | contig 10587 bp, 10 predicted proteins | sample LakWasMet57_HOW8_2_FD_59527 | JGI IMG/M metagenome (GOLD analysis project Ga0066439, IMG submission 59527) | Freshwater sediment methanotrophic microbial communities from Lake Washington under simulated oxygen tension - Sediment Metagenome 57_HOW8 | ecosystem: Environmental > Aquatic >...
TCTGTCTTGCATCGAGATTGTTGCTTTTTATCCAGTGATGTAACTCTTGCATCAGTTGTTTTTTCATCTCAAGCTTTACAAGGGCTTCCTCATCCAACTCATTGAACTCTTCATAGTTGTTGAAGCGATTATTGATCCAGATAAAACAAGGAGTGAGTATTGAAAATAAAACAAGAATTAGCACCCCTGCAATTAAAGGTTTTTCCATGATGGTTCCATTTATTGAAATCTATAAACTAGCATGAAATTCATTTACTGCAAGTTTAGCTATATTTTAAATTTGACTTAGCTGCAAGGTGCTTGCTATCGATAGAGCAGCGTAACTAAAAACACACAATAGAGGTTTTTTGTTGCTAATAAATTCCAATATACAGCTGCCTCGTAGCCAGGTCGGTACAATTTGGCTTTAATTCAGCATGTTAACCGGTAGCTTGGCAGGTGTGATATCAATTTCCCGTCCGATCAGACGGTGCTCTAGCGTCCAGTTCCTGAGCGTTTCCGGCAGCACCCTATTTTTACGCATTTCAAAGGAAATATGATCCCCGGGCGCCATAAGTTCCACTAAATTTGATAATGAACTCGATGGACGTCCAATCTCCGGCGAGTACACTTTTCTAACACTAGGAAAGTTGAATATTTCATAGTTTCCAATGAGTAAAATGCTAAATTCGTGGTCGCCATGGCCTACCAAGGCCGGAGCATAGCGTTCCACAATTCCTTCAATTTTTTTCCTTTCATCAAAGATATCCTTACTGCTGTTGGTATTCGATTTTTGACTCATTATGTTTCCTTTTATATTGCTTGTTTTTATAAACCAGTTTTAATGGCTGATCATATGTTTTACGTCTCGCTTGAAATTCGAAAATGCATATCGATCGCTTGGAGATTTGGATACCGTAATAGCAATCTTCCCATTTGGCGGCAGTAGCCTTCCATGCTTGCCGCCGCATTTGAAAGTCCATCCTTGCTTCAATAGTTTTTTGATATGCTGATTGATATCTTTAGATGAGCAATATTTCATATTATTGATCCGAAATAATATGGATTGTAATTGCTAAGTCGAAAGTCTTCATAGCCACTCACCGCGCTTGTTAATAAACCCCCACTTATCATTCTTTTTAGCCGGTGCTTTTCCGCCTTGAAACTCCTTGGCATCTTCAAACTTTGGCTGGATTATGAATTTCTGACGCTCATTGATATATCCCCACTTCCCGTTATTTGATTGCACGGGTGCTAAACCTTCACTGAAGGATCTGACATTTCTGTATTTTGGGCCATTTGCTTCACAAGCATTAAGAACAAGCAAAGATGAAGCAAGCGTGATGCTGATGAGTAATTTAAACATTGATAATTCTTCCGTATTGATTGGCATATATATTTAAAAAGCCTTGCATGGTTTTTATAGATTGGACTGCCGCATATTGCTCAATATAGAAACTACATCCATGCGACAGCCCAGGCCTTAGTTCAATTGATTATTTTTTTGAAGGCGGATTATTGCCACGGCCACCACCGGATTTATTGCCAGTTTTACTAGGTGCATTTTCTAAAAAGTTAAACATGATTTATTTCCTTAAATTTCCCATTTATATTATTTCCTGGCTCGGGCTTTTTTCCAGGTAATCCCAGAAGCAACACTGCTAGCTGGTGAATAGCACTTTACGCTCAAAATTTTTTCGTGCAATTATCTATGCACCAATGTTGCAACGATGCATTTTTGATGCATTTTGTTTTAAATTGCGCTACAGTTGGTACATACTTGAACGTGAAAATTAACTCTGAGAAAAATTCATGAATACGCCAGTAAAATCCAGCAGAAAATTTGCAGAAATAGGTTCATTAGATGCAGTCGCGCGTGCACTAATGGATCACAGCCAGCAGATTTATTGGAACATCAAGCCTCGCTCTCTGGGCGCAAAGATCGGCGAACTGGATAAAGGAAAAATTACTTGGTGGACAAACAATCCGGATAAGGCTCAAGCCTTGTCTGATTTTCTGGAAATATCCTTAGCGGAACTAGGATTGCATCAAAAAACAAATGACCACTCATTCGTTTTTGATGATTTTCCTGAGTTGCCAAATTTGGACTTGAGGCGCGAGACTCCCTTTGAGTTAGGCAGCTTTACTCTTGACCCTTCACAGAAGAGGCCGGAACAAGCTTGGGAAAGTGAATTGGATATAAGCGAATGGCTCAAAAGCTCAGCTTCATTCAGATCGCCACATGAAATGTTATGGCTACGTATTCATGATGATTTACAGAGAGCTCTATTTTCAAAGCATTTGGATGTCACTGCACGATTTAACGTCATATTTGTTGATAAGCTACAAGATGCCGGTGAGAAATTAAAAGAATACAAGCCACTTATCATTTCGGTTCGTGACGATGGTGAGGAGGGTGACTTGTCTGCATTGGCAGAGCGTCCTGATGGGTTTGGCACCCTGGTCATTGCACCTCATATGTTAGCAATCCAGCAAGAGACAAGTCCGTCTTCATATTTTTCGTGGGAGAGTGTGACATCAACCAGAACTCAAAACCGCTTACTAAAACTAAGTCAATCTGGACAATATGCAGATATCAAGCTCTGGATATGGACCCCACTGCCTGACTGGAAGCATTCTTTAATTAATTGGGTGGGCGCACGCTTAAGATCGAAAGAAGTTGATACGCTTTTTAGCGCCAATGAAATAAATGATTGGATTAATAGCTTTGATGCCACCGATGTCTGGTTCAAAGAATCCAAGGACATAATGCTTCTATGTAACATGGCTCACAGCATGGGGGAAAGAAAACTTCCAAAACCAAGTGATCGTGAGGCTGGAAAAAAACTGGTTCAAGCTATCTTTAAACAGGAAGAACAAACTCAAATATACGCAATAAAAAAAATCGCTGAATCGCGCTGGATCAATACAGAGATTTCATGGGATGGAGGTTTATCTTTAGAGGAGTGGAATCTTCTTTCACCTGCTGACACAGCAACTCAGCTTGATGATGACTTGGTTAAAATTGCAAACGCTAAAACACTAAGTGAAAGAAACGATGCGCTCAACCTATTTAAAATAAAACGCTCAATAGGAAATGCAGAAGGGCTGGTTTCAAGTGGCCTAATCAAAAATGTAACGTCAGGAAGTTTTGATTTCCAGAGCAAAACTCTGGCTAATCTGATGATCAGAGATTTGCTGATGCAAAATATGCTCAATGGCGATTTGTCTTGGGCTTGGGCATGCTTTGACAATCAACGTAGACCGCTAATAGATGCAGCACTCAATTCTGTTTCAATGGATATTCTGACATTAGTCGCTAAGAAACTAACTCAAGTAGCACCAAGCTCGGCAGAAGACATTGGCATTTCAGAAGCGTTGTTTATTGCCATGGGTAAACGTATCGCATCTAAAGAGCTGATCCAGCCAGACATAGTCTTTATCAACTTGGCAAAGAAAATAGTTAATCGACTGGAGCTTTTTTATGAAGAAGACATACATAGTTGGGACCTGCCGGCGCCATTATCACGCCCCATAGATTCCGAGTACAAAAAATTGGAGTGGATAAACGCTTGCTGGTCTTGGAGTTTGGTTCCTAATATCTCAATCAAATTGCCACCTCATTGGCTATTTCCTGGCTGGGCAGAGGTTTTTCCTAAATTTGTGCCCACATGGTTAACATCTTTATGGCCAGATAAAGAATGCCAGCTGTTAACTAAAGAATGGAAAGAGTTTTTCACAATCACTGATCAATTGGTAAATGATTGGGATGAGCCGAGGTTAAACACCACGCGACATTTTAATTTAAGTATGCTGAATAAAGCGGCACTTGGATATTGGAATGCTGAAGAAGCTTGGTGGCAAAGCGTCATAGGTTGCAAATGGGCAGAAATTGAAATGCTTCAACGAGTCAACAATGCAGGCAATGGCGCTGCCCTTAGGCTATGGGTTTCATATTTATCATATGAAATAAATATAAACAAAGAATCTATTCCTTTTTTATTATGTATTCGTTCTCCAATAAGAATTTGGATGTTCAAACAAATGAACATAACAAAGGCACTACTTGCTATTAACGAGGACGACTGGCAATACCTTGCATCTGTATCTGCAACCCTTCCTCCCGAGTACAAAGAGCCATTGTTTAAGAAATTAATTGAATGCTTAAAATCTCAAATATTAAATTGGGAAAAAATAATTTCTAGTTATGGTCCGGCGATTGCACCTAATTTGTTAGATCAGCTTGATAATGACATCCTATTGTCGCTTCCTGCTGCATATCTATGGAAATGGGATCCGGAGGCATTAAAAACCACCTTAATCCAAGACAATCTCAGCATTAATGCTAAAAAGAAGATAATTCAAACATGCCCCTCAGCGCATATTGCTGTAGTGGCAAAATTTTTGATAGACAACCCATCCTTGCTAGAGCCATCAGAACGGGTTAGTTGGGCCCGCCAACATTTAGCATCAAGCGGCTCTACATCCAAGTATTTATTAGAATTGATGAAATGTTATTAGCTAGATTTATATGATCATGGTGAATAAGATCGGCAATCAACTTGCAAACGAAGTTAGTCTTAAGTCGCCTTTGGGGGACATATCAGTCATTCCGTTAGTGCCCAGAAAATTTGTTCTGAGCATCGTCAAATGATTCAATTCCGTCAAAATCGCGACTAACAAGTTTCAAAATTAATTCTCCATGAGTGGGAGTGTTCGTCCAGTACGTTCCCTTTAACTCTCGTCCCGAGCTTAGTAACCTTAGGTCACCAGCCCCGCTTGTCAATAAATTTGCTCCTGGGTAAAGCTTGCGTAATTCAAAGACGTAGCACAGGCGGGTCGCTTCGGTTTTCGAGTTCTTTAAGAGAGCCTCAAGTCGAGACTCACCATCCTGTTTATCAGTGAAGGACTGTACTGACAGCGTGAGATAAGTTTGGCGAACCACGAAATAAATAGGAATGACTAAAGTAGATTTATCCACCAATCCAAAATCTGATCTGAGTTCTCCTTTCCAAATGCCATGAACTATTGGTCGATTCATCCATTTCGCCAAACTCTCCCATCGCCACGCGACCTTATAGAACACTCCAAATAGGAGTATAGCTCCCCCTACTGCAGGGCTGAATGCCCTCCAAGCCGCTGATGATGCAGCGATATTGAAGCATTTCCATTGAATTAGAAATGCCGCCAACCAGAATAAACCAAGTAGCCAGCCAAAGACCTTCAGAAGGCGCTCGAGTTCTGCTGTCGTTATACTAAGGTTATTCACATCATTCTTCCGTCATTGCTTGCGTGCCGTTCCAATAAAGCTGAACTTTGCCATCTGCGGTTACAACGGCACTGAACGCAACCTGAGGCATTAACGAAATTAACAGTGCAGCCATTTGCCTTGCACCGCTCGGCCAATTAGTCCTACGATTTACCAGAGCTGTCTCCAGTGGCGGTGAAACGAACTGTGCTACATGTGTTAGCTCACCACTTTCAGCGTCAATCAGATGGAATCCATCATGTTGTGGGTTACGTCGGGTAGCGAGCGTAGCAAGAACTTTCATAACATTTTTCTCGCCGAAAATAGGTAGTTCTGGCTGAGAGCTTTCAATTACACCAAGAGGAACTACCGGCAACCCTACCATGGTTAAATAAAAAATAACCCCGAGTCCAATGAAATCATCAGTCCGATTTGCTGCTAGTTCTTGAAGTAAACCGCAAAAATGTTTTCTGTCAATCAAGATGTGATCCTTGCTTGGTTGGGCTTATAGTTGAAGATCATCATACCCTACACAATAATCAAGGAGAAGCTAAATGTCGGAGAAGAAATTTCGGGGCGGATTTTCCTGTAATACTTAGTACTAAAAAATCAAACAGGATTGTGACTTAACTCCATTGGGTAAATACGTATGTGCCGTACCAATTAACCCTCCATCTGGTGTAAGCTTTACAATTATAAGTACTACAAAATTAGCCCCGACAGTTTCATCCATGACAATCTCCAGCATAGAGCTATCATCCTTGGCGCTTGGATATGGAGTGAAAAGCGGATGTGAATGCCACTCACCCATGTAATTGAAGCGAGAGTAATCATTGTTGCTCTGTCTAAAAAAAGTGTTTAGTTTCCCAACCGCGTCTTCGATCATTCGGATGAAGCTACTAATCCCTCCGCGCTTCTGAACAGTGATCTTAGTCACCTTGAACTCATCTGGGCCGGTATGCTCTCCCATCAAAATTCCGCCTATCTCACGATCACCAGATTTACGTAATGCAATAGTGATTTCTTCGGCAACTTCAGGAACCAGGATTAGCTTCAACACTACTTTTCTCGCTTAATTTTTCGAGCAGCAATTTCACTGCAGCTACAGATGCCTCGTCCGTGGCTGGGATCTCATCCTTCCAATCCTCTCCAGAAACGGCTATTGCCCTAGTGTCAAAAGGTTGAGTGAAAATCCACTCCTTTTTCATGCCAATAAGGTAAACAGGAACCGGATATTCACTCGGGTTTTTTCGCAATGCAGTATCGATGATGAGGTTGGTTAATGATGTAGCTATCATTCCCACGTTGCTATCGTATGCAATAGATGGTGTTTCAGTTTCAACATCATAGCCATGTTCTTGCTTAAATGGCGCAGGCTCTTGTTGTGATAAATACTCATAAAAGCCATCTCGAACTGAGATAGGATTCGGATCTAAATCTGGTCGCGCGCGTGCAATAAGTCCTCCATAGCCTCCGGCAAATACTTCACCCCAACACATTGGAATTTTGTAAGCGTTGGCGATAGCTGCAATATGGAGGAATACTTCAGGATTAGCAGTAGCATCTATCAGGAGGTCGCACTGCGATAGGCTTTGAAGTGCTCCAGCCGCATTAATTGGAGGCTCTTGACCTGCGATACGATGATTCAATACTTCGATCTCAAGGTTAGGCATAGTCAGATTTAGCACACTCTTAATGGCATCCACTTTATGCAAGCCAACTTCCGTCCAGGATAATTCATGCCTAACCAGATTCTCTAGTTTTAGATAATCATCATCCACTACGACGAATTTCCGAATGCCTGACCTAGCCAGTGAAAGTGCAATCTTACTTCCAATCGACCCCAGTCCGATAATGCCTATCTTTAATTCGTTCAGTTTTTTATGTTCTTCTGGCAAACGGGCTTCATCAGATGGTGGTGGAAGTATCACCTTATATTTTTTCAGCGGATTGTCAGAATACGAGACTATCGAAAATTGACGAAAAGCTCCTGTTTTATTGCCGTATAGTACAATCATGCGCTTTTCGTACTTCTGGGTTTCTTCATTTATTACAGCAACATCAGAGACATCTAGCCCAGCTTCAGAAATTACTTTTATTAATTCATCAACTGATGAGATTGTAAGAGTCGAATCAAATACATCACTTTTGAAAAGCCAACCCTTTCCCTCAATGCTGAATAACCAAGAGAATCCAGTAATGCCTACAGGTATATCCGCAACAACATAGGCACTGTCTTCTGTCGCCTTTTTAATGCTAGTAATAAAGGCGATTTGCGCTGCATCACTGAATAGCGAGCTGGTTTTAATCTCTACTTTTACTTGATCTTGCAACCCTTTAATTACTGAGAGCGCATCATTCGTCACAATAGAACGAAAGTAGGAGCTTCTAGCACTTTGACCTTCAGTTATTCTATGAGCAGAAGGCACTGCGCCAGGAGTAACTGGTATGTTTTCAGTATGCAATAGCTCATATGCACTCCGGATAATGTCAGCTCCTGTCACCTCAAAATTCCAATTGTCTGCTCGCCATTGTAAACAGAGTGACCCTCCAGGACCAAACTGATGGCTTGACCACTTTTCCGAAGGGTCTCGAGGCCGAATATACAAAGGCGCATTGGGAAATACTGCAGGATAGCCCATACGTGCTTTATAGACCCTATCATGAACCTTCATGTCTAGCTGAACCTCTAGGCCCTCTGATGTTAGTGACCAAGAAACAGTGAGCCAATCTACTTCTCGAGCTAGTTTGTCGAGTTCAGCGCATTCTCGAACAAATCTATCTGGATATTTAGTTAGCCATTCCATCTAAGCAAACCCTGAAGATTTGTTTGGTACGATGGGCTTGTTAGGAAATGACAGGCCTGCAGCTGAAACCGTTGCTGGCTGAAGCAAAGATGCTGCCGATTTTTTGTCTGTAATAAAGTCATTGAAGTAGTCTGTATCAAAGACTTTATTCCATGCCTTCATCGCCATCTCGTGAGTGCAATCCGATTTATCGAGTACTTCGAGATGTTTTAAGTTCTCTGACAAACAATCCTTAAAGAATTCGACACCCTCATCATCCCATTCAGCCAGATTCTTGGCTTGCACTGGATGCCTAACTGTTCGGGATATGGCCAGTATATTTTTTATTGCCTGCCATGTAGAGCGTAAGGCTTCATCGTCTCTATCTGTGACATACGCCATATGATCAACAACTAGGTTTGTAATACAAATGCCACTCGTTGTTTTATTTTTCCATGCTTTGCGGCTTCTTGCCATTTTCTTAGTTAATCTAACAACTCTCCTGAGTTGGCTTGTATCTATATCTCCGCTTTTCAATTCTTGTGTCACATGATCATTGAACCATTTAGTGACTGAACGAGCATCGGATATCACCCACTCATCTCCGCTGGCAAGTTCATGTTTGACTGTTTCATTACCTAAGATATCGTGAGACCATGTGGTTCGATAAATTGGCAAGTCTATATGGTATCCTGCTGGATAATACTGCCTCACGCAATTGTTCTTAACCAACGCATCGATAGCCAGCCGCTCATCGTAGAGTGCGTTCTTGACTCGTTTTCTGGCCGCTTTCGGTTCAAGTTCGTTCCCATTGCTGTCTAGTAGGTCATCGTATTCGAAATAGACCCCATCATCGATATCAAAGTCATTCTCATCATCTTGGACCATCGTTCGCATCGCATATGAACCTTGAGATGTAACCAAGTAGGGAAGAGGGTGATTGGCTTTGATCAAACCATTTTCTAATCTGATTCGCCCATTATCTCTACGTCCACGCATTTCATCTTGCTGTGTCTTTGATAGCACCACTTCGTTTGAGTGGTATTTCTTGATTTCACTATTGCAATCGATGTTAGCCATATATCCGAGTCCTTACTCTCTAGAGGTTGATGTTTCTAAAAGTGCGTCACGAAAACTTTTCATTTGGGAGTTTGACTCCATTGAGGCCCAAGCAAAATCAACGTCTGAAATAGCCTGTCTTGCTAATGCGTTTAAAACCTTAGGTCTTGCATCATCCATGTTCTTGAGATACCCGTGCAATTCACTTGAAGGGCATTGCGCTGGAAATCTATAAGCAAAACTATCATTGCCTCTTAACTCCGCTATCTTTTTGCACATGTAGTCATTGGCAACTGCTTGAGCATTCATACTTGCAGTAATAGCTTTGATGCCAAATGACCAACCTAACGCACCTTTATTGATAGCGAGGCCAACTTCTTCTCCGCCTTGGACTGGTAATGTGCCGAGCATGTAAAGATGAATTGGCCTGTTGATATCTTCATTCCGACTCAGTATCTCGTACGCTTCAATCATACCTACTACACCAGGATTGTTCGCCCAAAGTCCGCCATCAACGTAATTGACATGGGTTCCTAAAGTTTCCGGCTCTTCTAACCTTGCGATTGATCTCAGAATAGGAGCAGCACTGCTTGCCATACACGCGTCAACAATAGAACGATTATTATCTCGCCCATTGAGCCTAGTCATATGTGGGGTTTTAAAAACGGTGGATGCATGTCGATTTAGGTCGACTGCAGTAATAGCTAGAGCTATGTTTCTTTGTTTGTATAGTTCTCCCATTGTTAATTCTCCAAAGGTTTCGGTCAGAACTTCGCGCAAGGCTAAACTGCCTGCCTTATTGCCAGCGAAGAACCCGCGAACTAACTTTTCTATAAAGGGAATGGATCTTAGAAACTGACGAGGAAATATCTTGTTGCCGTGGGAGTGGTAAAGGCCAACCATTTTCTCTAATGGAGTACCTGCAGCCAGTGCACTCGCAACAAATGCACCAGTACTTGTGCCTACAATTAGATCAAAGGCTCTTCCAGGATCAACAGTTTTCTCTGTAGTGTTCTTAATACGATCCGAGAAAGTTTTGAGATATGTAGCTTGATAAACGCCACGCACACCTCCGCCGTCAAGACAAAGCACTCGAAATGGAACCGTTGACGCCATATCACCTCCTTATTCTTATCGTTTTTAAATGGGGATTAATCTAATTATTTCAAGGAATTTGCTGTGTTTTTTTATCCTGTAGGCGCAATAAAATTTACGTTTGTTAAGTATAAGTTGGTATCTGTCGACAGGCCGCTAAGCGGATATTGCTGTCGGACTAAAATTTTTTTAACTACCCCGTCAATTCCATTCTAGACAACTAACTTCCGTCCTATCATGACACTGCACCTCAATGTCTTTATAGGATTTAATAGTGACTGATCAAACATTGTCAGATCGAGTCTACCTTAACTGACACCCCAAAATATCCTGATTCATTGTCAGATGAAATTGAAATGGTTAAATTTGACAGGATGTAAATGCATGCTATAGATCTTAATAGGCAGTTAACTATTAAGG
>Ga0066439_1000568_pt1 | contig 10447 bp, 6 predicted proteins | sample LakWasMet57_HOW8_2_FD_59527 | JGI IMG/M metagenome (GOLD analysis project Ga0066439, IMG submission 59527) | Freshwater sediment methanotrophic microbial communities from Lake Washington under simulated oxygen tension - Sediment Metagenome 57_HOW8 | ecosystem: Environmental > Aquatic > Freshwater...
AGTGTTTGTTCCTGCTCCTGCACAAGGTGTTTTAGCCTGGCAAACCAGAGAGGATGATAATGAACTATTAGATGTTATTGATACCATAAGTGATTTGGATGTTTTAATTAAAATAAATATCGAACGTCAGTTATTAAATATGTTTGATGGTGGTTGCCATTTGCCATTTGGCGCTTATTGCGATACCGAAATGGATGATGAAGACCGTTTACGTTTTAAAGTTTGGGTAAGCATTGCCGATGATTGGGATAAACAACCAAAACAATTTTATTTTGACACCTTAGATACAGATGGTTTTGTTGACAGAATGTATGAACACATTCGTTCTTTAAAACCTAAGAAATTATTTATTTCAAAAACTTTTAAAGAAGACGATTATTTTCCAACAGCACTTGGCAAATTAGGCTTTGATGTGCAAGGAACAAGTTTAATTGAGTTTAAACAAATTGCAATTCGTTTTTTACCACGTACCGAATGGATATTTTTTAGCAGCAAACATGCCGTACGTTTTTTCTTTAATCAAAAACCAGAATTGTGGCCCGGTGTAAAATTTGGTTGTGTGGGAAGCTCTACCAGCGCCGAATTGCGCTCGTTTGGGCACCGAGCTGATTTTATTGGCCAAAGCACCGATATTAAATTAGTGGGCAAACAATTTAGCAGTAAAGTTGGCAATGCGCGCGTATTGTTTCCAATTGCTAGAGGAAGCATGCAAAGTATACAATGGCAAATGGTAAAAAGAGAAAATGTTGTTAATTTAGAAGTATACGCAACATTAAATATAAGTGAAGAGATTTCTACTGAAAAGGAAGTTTTAATTTTTACAAGTCCAAGCAATGTTGAATCGTATTTTGAAAAAAACACCATTCATCCGCATCAAAAAATTATTGCCATGGGCGAGGCAACCGGTAAGGCTTTAGAAAAATTAAAATTTAAAAAGTTTACCATGCCAAGAAGTTTTGATGACCTAGGATTATTACAAGCAGTTATGGCATTGCCACACATATAATTTTTAAGAATAGTAGCGTGTTAATAGTGTGTAAACGGCTATTAAGGAAGTAAGCGTTGAAACCAGAATTACTACTATTGGAACTATACGCGCAATACTTAATTTTAAATTATAGCAAACCATAAATAACAGAGGTAAAATTGGTATTAAGTATCGCCCTTGAATTGTTACAATTCTATCACCACCAACAACGTCCCAAGTTAAATGTTGCGACAATAATAATAAAACTAACGAAGCAACAAAACTCAAAAACAAAACGCCTTTGTTTTTAAGCGTAATTATTATTTTTTGATTGTTATTTGCAATGGCAACAAAAACTATACACAAATAAGAAAAATTTATAAGCCATTTTGGTAAGTGCGTATCCAGCCATCCAAAAGTTCCAATATACCCTTCAAAATACATATCAAACGCGTTTATTAATGAATCGTGTATAACATCAAAAAAATAAAAGCCATGTGTAACAATATAATTTAATTGTTCAGTCATATCAGCACCCTTAACCAGTGTAGCATTATCTCTAACGTTAATATTATACTCAGCATAGGGGATGTATAAACCGCTAATGACATGTGACCATAAAAGAACGGTAACAATTGCGATAAAAAATAAAATAGCACTCATAAAATAAAAAGTAATGGCGCTTTTAAACTTCGCTTTTGGTATTATTAAAAAAATAACAATTAATGGCACATATACAACCTTTGAAAGTGCCAATAGTATAGCTAATACCAACACAAACAGATAATTTAAATGCGTTACTTTTTTTTCATAAAACGCAAGCTTTAATATATAGGCTATTAAAACAAAAGCAAGTGCATTGGTTACAACATCGCCACTTAAAGACATGTTAACGAACAAAGACATTGGTAATAAAGCAAGAAAGCAGAAAAGCCATTTATATACAGGAGTTATTTTAATAGCATAAAAAACACAAAACACCCAAAATACTAAAGCAAAAAGGCGAGATAGATAAAAGATCCATAAAGGACGTAATGCAAAAGCCCTCGAAATAAGAATAGACAAAGCCTGTGGCGCATAACTAACCATAGAATACAAACCGGTGTTTGGAAAATCAACAAACACTTTTTCATCTGCCAAGTTTAAAGGCTCATGTAATTGCTTAAAAATAAAATCCTTGTTAGTCTTATTATTTTCATTCCATCGTAATCGTAAAAAAGGTTCTGTTACTTTTATAAGACTCCCTGGTACATAACCACCAAGCCTATTATCATGCTTAACGGAAACAAAATTACCTTCGGAGATTTGATAAGCTTTATAAAAATGATTTATCTCGTCTGGAACTTGAAATGGAGGGGTAACAATTAAAATAATTAAGCCAAAGACTAATGAAAAATAGAGAAAAAAAATCTCGGGGCGTATTTTTTCTAACAAACTAAATTTCATTTATTTTATAAATGGATAAAGATTCCTTTTCAAATATTTTATTTTTGAATAAAGATGCCAGCTTTTGATTTTTTCGCAAGGTAGGATTAATTACAAAAATAAATTTTATGTTTTTATGCTCATTCACAAAAGCAACCGCGTTATCATTACTTGTATTTACACTTGTATAACCAACTCTGTCCAATAAATACAACGAGCGGTTAATTGTTTCGTCTCCAAGGCACAGAATAGTGTCAGATTCTAAAACACCGATTTTTTTAATATCAAGAGTTTTATCTTCAAGAGCCTTATAGTATTGTCTATCGAACCAATAAATCCAAAAAAAGTTTTTTTGTTCAAAGGCATTAAATACAATGGAGTTTTCGATATTATTAACGTTGCAATTTATTTTTTTCCAGGTTTTTATGCCACTCGTATACGTGTTGTATAATAGCATTAGCAATAAAACAGTCCATACAATTTTAAAATTATGTATAACATAAGTTGTATAAATTATTTTAAAAATAAAAAATAACGCCACTACAAACACACCTGTAGAAGTGATTAAATAATAATCGTGTACATCAAAAGCATCAAAAAACAAAAGAACATAAAAAACAAAAATTACCAAACAACTAATTAGCATAAGTGTATTGGTAAAATATTTTTTCAAATTAAAAAAACTGTTTCCAATTATAAAAATAATTGTTGTTGTTAAAATTAGTGGGTTAAGAATTTGTGGCAACAAATTAAATAGTAAACTATTAAAATTGTCGCTTATTCGTTGTGGTTGTAAATCCCAAATTGGTAATGTACCAACCAAAAAGAAACTATTTCTGTTTTTAATATTGTAATTATTTGCATAAATAAACCAAACACTCCACACCAAAAAAGGAATAAGTAAAAGCAAAAATTTAATTAGATTTTGTTTGTTTAACAAGCTCCCATTCATCTTTTTATTTTCTACTCCATCAAAAAACAAATAGCCTAAACAAAGTAAATATACCATTGCCGAAGATGCTTTTAATAATCCGGCCAACGAAAAAATTAGCACAAATAAAATTAGTTTATGGTTGCTTTTTGATTTTACCCAATTGTAAAAAAAATAAAAACCTATCATGCTTAACGAAAACGCCTGAATATCGCTGATAGTAGAAATGCCATAATAAGAAAGATTAGCCGAAGTAAAAATTAATGCCGCAAAACAGGCTGCAAAAATTTTATTTTTAAACTCCTCCAAAAAAAGTTTATAAATAAAAAATAAACCAAAAATTAGAAAAGCCAAATTTACAAGACGATAGATGATTGTGTGAACGCCTGTTAGCTTCCAGATATTACCAACTATAAATTGCACGATAGGAAAATCGCTGGCTGCTTTGCCGGTTAATGTATTGCCAAGATTATTTACAGACGGCTCGGTAAGCGTTCCTCTATCATGATAAAAGCTTTGTGCAAACGACAAACAATCAAATTGCCGCCAGGCATGCACGGTTCTGGGTTCAATTTTAGCTATGTAGGGGTAATTATAAATTACCATCTGCAAAACAATAATTAAAAAGAAAAGCAGATGTTTATAATTTAAAACTTTAAGCATACATAAGCATATAGCAATTTAACTATTACAATAAATCATTCGCTAAATTCGCCAATTCACTACGCTCACCTTTTTCTAAAGTAATGTGTGCGTATAATTTTTGCCCCTTTACTTTTTCAATCAAATAACTTAAGCCATTACTTTGCGCATCCAAATACGGAGTATCAATTTGATTAATATCGCCGGTAAAAATAATTTTTGTGTTCTCACCTGCTCTAGTAATAATTGTTTTAACCTCGTGTGGTGTTAAGTTTTGCGCTTCATCAACAATAAAAAAAACATTACTTAAACTTCGTCCACGAATATATGCCAGCGGACAAACCACTAATTTTTGAGATTCAATCATCTCAGCAATTTGCTTATGTTCTTTATCTTTTTCGCTAAACTGACTACGAATAAATTTTAAATTGTCCCATAACGGTTCCATATAAGGATTTAATTTACTGTTTACATCGCCTGGTAAATATCCAATGTCTTTATTGCTAAGTGGCACAATTGGGCGTGCTAAATATATCTGATGATAATTTCGTCTTAACTCTAGTGCACCGGCAAGCGATAATAAAGTTTTACCCGTTCCGGCAACACCTTGTATACTCACCAATTTAATATCTTGATTCATGATGGCATCTAAGGCAAATGATTGCTCTGCGTTTTTTGGTATTACTCCAAAAGCAGATGTTTTAATTACACGATGCAGCGTATCATCATCTGAATTATAACGCGCCATTACACTTTGCGAGCCGTTTTTTAAAACGTAATAATGGTTAGGTAAACTTTTATGGTTTTTTAAAATTGGTTTTGCTTTGCAGCTACCGGTATTATAAATGGCGGCAATTTGCTCGCTTGTTGCCCTTATATCCTCAGTGTTTCCGGTATATAATTCATCAACTGTTTTTATTTTTCCGGTTTCGTAATCTTCGGCATTTAAACTTAAACTCTTAGCTTTTATACGCAGGTTGATATCCTTGGTAACTAAAACCACTTTTCTATCGGGATGCATTTCTGCAGTATACAAAGCGGTATTTAAAATACGGTGGTCGGCTTTGCGATCGGCAAAAATACGCTCGGCATTTATTTTAGAAGAGAAATTCATCTCTATTTTAAACATCCCTCTAGTTGGGCCATTTATTGGCGTCCACTCCTGCAAGGTGTTGTTGCCACTTAACTTATCAATGTATCTGGTAAACTCTCGGGCCGAAAAGTTTTTAGTATCGTTACCCTTTTTAAAATTATCCAACTCTTCTAAAACAGTAATTGGAATTACCACATCGTGTTCTGCAAAATTTTTAATTGCTGTGTGATCGTAAATAATAACAGAGGTATCTAACACAAATATTTTTTTGTCGTTGATACTTGCCTTTGGGGTTCTTTTGGCCATAAAAATAAATTAAATAACTTATGGTAAAGCTATTAATCCAAAGGTGGTTTTAACTAGAAGTAATCATTTGATTTTAACAATGAATTGTTTATTTAAACAAAAAGCCCTCTGACTTTGAATCAGAGGGCTTTTTAATTATTATTATGAGTCTATTATTGAGCTTCTAATTTTTTACCCATACGTTTTCTTTCGTTTTCCTCTAAATAGATTTTACGAAGACGTATAAATGATGGTGTAATTTCTACATACTCATCACCTTGGATATATTCCATTGCTTCCTCTAAACTGAATTTAATTTTTGGAACAATACGCATTTTTTCATCTGTACCAGAAGCGCGCATGTTAGTTAATTGTTTTTCAGTACAAACGTTTACTACTAAATCATCAGGACGAATATGCTCACCAATAATCATACCCGGATAAATTTCATCACCGGCTTCGACGAAAAATTTACCACGATCTTGTAATTTATCAATACTATAAGCAACTGCAGTACCTTTATCTTTACTAATTAAAACACCTGCAATACGACTAGGAATTGGTCCTTTCCAAGGTTCATAATCTTTAAAACGGTGTGCCATAATAGCCTCACCTGCTGTAGCAGTTAAAACATTATTACGTAATCCAATAATACCACGTGAAGGAATTTCAAACTCAATGTGAGTAAGATCTCCTTTAGGCTCCATAATTAATAAATTACCTTTACGTTGACTTACCAAGTCAATTACTTTACTTGAAGATTCTTGTGGAACATCCACAGTTAACACCTCAACCGGCTCACACTTAACACCATCAATTTCTTTAATGATAACTTGTGGTTGACCTAGTTGCAATTCATATCCCTCGCGACGCATTGTCTCGATCAATACAGATAAGTGAAGAATACCACGACCAAATACTAAGTAAGAATCAGGAGATGCTGTTTCTTCAACGCGCATTGCTAAATTCTTCTCTAATTCTTTAAATAAACGATCGCGTAAGTGACGAGATGTAACGAATTTACCATCCTTACCAAAAAATGGAGAGTTGTTAATTGTAAACAACATACTCATAGTTGGTTCGTCAATATGCATAGTTGGCATACCTTCTGGATTTTCGAAATCAGCAACAGTATCACCAATTTCAAAACCTTCAATTCCTGTAAACGCACAAATATCACCGGTTTCAGCCTCGGCAACTTTCATTTTACCTAAACCTTCAAACACAAATAATTCTTTAATACGAGATTTTTGGATTCTGCCATCACGTTTTACAACGCTTACCGGCATATTTTCTTTAATATTACCGCGGAAGATACGACCTACAGCAATACGACCAATAAATGATGAATAATCTAATGAGGTAATTTGAATTTGTAATGTTCCTTCTCTTTTAGGAGCTGTAGGAATATTTGCAATAATTGTATCTAATAAATAAGTAACGTCTGTAGTTGGCGTTTTGTAATCAGGGCCCATCCAACCTTGTTTACTAGAACCGTAAACAGTTGGGAAATCTAATTGCTCTTCGTTTGCATCTAAGTTAAAGAATAAATCAAAAACGTTGTCGTGAACTTCTTCCGGACGACAATTTGGTTTATCTACTTTATTAATAACTAAAATTGCTTTTTTACCTGCTGCAATGGCTTTTTGAAGTACAAAACGTGTTTGAGGCATTGGCCCTTCAAAAGCATCCACTAATAAAATAACACCGTCAGCCATGTTCATCACACGCTCAACTTCACCTCCAAAGTCAGCGTGACCAGGAGTATCAATAATATTAATTTTTGTTCCTTTGTATTGAACAGATACGTTTTTTGCAAGAATGGTAATACCACGCTCACGTTCAAGATCGTTATTATCAAGAATAAGTTCTCCAGTAGCTTGGTTTTCGCGGAATAAATTACACTGGTGTAAAATTTTATCTACCAAGGTTGTTTTACCGTGGTCAACGTGGGCAATAATGGCAATGTTTCTAATTTCAGACATATTTTGTTTTTTAAGCGCCGCAAAGATACTCTTTTTATTGGTTAAACTACTTTATTACAAACGATTATATAGTTTTTTATTTTGAATTTTAACAAATACTAATAAAACAAGCCTAAAATCCAAAACACACGCTTTTGGGCATAAAATTTAAAATTACAGGGTTTTTTAGTCTGTTTTTACGCTTAATGAGATAAAAAGTAGTAAAAACAGCCAAGATAGTTGTGAAATTAACTTTAAATAAAATTAATGTGGGTAAGAAAAATTACAGTCTAAATTTTATCAGATTCAATTATCTGTTTACCCTTTAAATTTTGGTTTGCTGCAGTTATCATTCTAGCAGCAATTGCTCCGGCTCTAACCCCTTTATATTTTTTTAAACTTCCAAAAAATAGTGGGCCAAATACGGTAATAAAAAAAATTCCAATCGTTTCGCCCAATCTAAACTCCGGGCGTTTGCCAATAATAATAGACGGCCGAAGAATTATAAATGTTTCAAAATTAAGAGAAGCAACTTTTTCTTCTAATTCGCCTTTAGTTCGTAAATAAAAATTAGAGGATTTAGGATTAGCACCAAGAGAAGAAACTAAAATAAACTGTTTAACACCATTCTGTTTAGCTATTTGAGCAATTTTAAATGGATACTCACAATCGATTTTATATTGATTTTCTTTTGAACCTGCTTTTTTTAGGGTGGTACCTATCGCACAAAAAACATCATCACCTGTAACCAATTCTTTATTAATATTATCAAAATCAATTATACGTTCTTCAAACTTAAGATGATTAAATTCAGATTTTCGTCTTACTAATAAAACTACATTTGAATAAAATTTAGAATCGTTTAACCGTCTAACAATTTTACTGCCAACTAAGCCTGTTGCACCAATTATTAAAGCAGTTTTCATATATCAATTCTTATTCGGTTAAAAAAACTAGAGCACTTATTTCTCCCATTTATAATCTTTCACAACATCAACAAAAAACTTAACTTTTTGTTTATCAATATCAGGATACAAGCCGTGTCCTAAATTACAGATGTAGCGTTGTTTACCAAAAGCACCAAGCATATGGTGAGTTTCTTCAATTATTTTTTTATCACTTGCGTATAGCAAACACGGGTCGGCATTGCCTTGTAATGTTTTTGTACCGGCAAGTTTACGAGCAGTTGATGGATTAATTGTCCAATCAAGTCCAATTGAATTGCAAGAAGTTTCTGAGATTTTTTGAATAGCATAATGCGCATCCTTAGCAAAAACAGTAACAGGCACAAGGGGCGAAAGTGCATCGCAAATTTTAGAAATATATTTTAAAGAAAATTCATAAAACATTTGTTCGCTTAATACACCAGCCCACGAATCAAACAACTGCAAAATATTTGCACCTGCAGCCACCTGCCCTTTTAAATAATTTATAGTGCTTTGTGTTATTTTTTCTAATAATTGATGCGCTATTTCGGGCTGGGTATATAAAAATTGTTTTGCCTTACTAAATGTTTTGCTTCCGCTGCCTTCAATCATATAGGCAAAAATTGTCCACGGTGCACCGGCAAAGCCAATTAAAGGCACGCGGTTGTTTAATTCTTTTTTTGTTAATTGAAGCGCTTTAATAACATAATCCAAATCTCCTGCTTCAGCAATTTTAAGATTATCAATATCGGCCTTGGTTTTAATTGTGTTTTCAAACCATGGGCCCTTTGCTTCTATCATTTGGTAAGGCAAACCCATTGCTTCCGGTATTACCAAAATATCACTAAAAATTATTGCTGCATCCACACCCAAAATATCTACCGGCTGAATGGTAACTTCACAAGCCAACTCGGGATTTTTAACAAATTCGATAAAGTTTTTTGCTTTACTTCTGGTAGCCCTGTATTCGGGTAATACGCGTCCTGCCTGACGCATTAACCATATTGGTGCACGCTCAACCTCTTGGCCTTTAGCTGCCCTTAATAACAAATCGTTTTTTAACATCGCCGTAAAGTTACACGCAAATTCTTTAATTCATAAAAAAATCTTCGCCCTAACATTTGACTTAAAATAGTGATGAACGGTTTATTATCTAAAATTAAACAAGTGTATATTGCAGCAACAAATTATTCTCATGAAAAAAATCGCATTATTTATTGCTCTTTTAGGCGCTAATTTTATAAACGCTCAACAACATTATTGTGCAAAGGCAAAACAATCAACCGTGGCTTCGCAAATAAGCCATCAGGCAAGAACCGCAGCCTTAAATCCACAAATATCGCATGAACTAAAATATGATATTAAATTTGTACACTTAAATTTAAATTGCGAACGCAACAATAAATTTATTAGCGGAAATGTAAAAACAGTGGCCACTGTTACCATAGCCCCATTAGATACTTTTATGACCATTTTACACGTTAATCACTCGGTTGATTCGGTAAGATTTAATGGCTTGTTATTACCTTCTGTTAGAAAAGACAGCGCGGTAAAAGTTGGCTTGCCTGCGCCTTTAGGAATTAACACATCATTTACCGTAGTGGTATATTATAAGGGAACTGCGCCAGTTGGCGGATCTGCAATAGGAAGTGGTTATAGTTTTGGCACTTCAGGCTCGTGGGGAAACCAAGCAAGCTGGAGTTTAAGTGAAGCTATTGCTGCATACCACTGGTGGCCTTGTAAACAAATTCTTACAGATAAAATAGATTCGAGTTGGGTATTTGTTACAACCGATTCAACTAATAAAGTAGGATCAAACGGCAAACTACAAAACGTTGTGGTGGTAGGAAATAAAAAACGTTACGAATGGAAATCAAGAACGCCAATTAATTATTATTTAATCTCTGTGGCAACTGCAAAATATAAAGAATACAATTTATATGCTCATCCATTATATTTACCAAACGATTCTATTTTAATTCAAAATTATATTTATGATAATGCATTAAACAATGCAGCATTTAATACTCAAAAAATCCAGCTTAATAAAATGCCTGCGGTTTTAGAATTCGAAAGTAAGATGTATGGCATGTATCCATTTTATAAAGAAAAATACGGGCATTGCATGGCGCCATTTGGTGGCGGAATGGAACACCAAACAATGACTAGTTTAGGCTTTTTTGATTATTATGTTGACGCACATGAATTAGGCCA
>Ga0066439_1000575_pt1 | contig 10292 bp, 8 predicted proteins | sample LakWasMet57_HOW8_2_FD_59527 | JGI IMG/M metagenome (GOLD analysis project Ga0066439, IMG submission 59527) | Freshwater sediment methanotrophic microbial communities from Lake Washington under simulated oxygen tension - Sediment Metagenome 57_HOW8 | ecosystem: Environmental > Aquatic > Freshwater...
ACCGTTAAGATCTTTATCTAACAACTTATTGTTGGATACAAACTTTTTAAAATCTTCTTGGCTTGCAGTGTTTATGTAACCTTGCTGGAATATAAACTGACTTTCTAACCCAATTCCTGAAAGCCTTATTTTTTTAACACTATCTGTCTTTATTTGAGCGTTTAATCCAAACGAACACGCAAGAATTAAAACTTGTAGCTGTAGCTTTTTCATACTACAAAAACGCAACAATATTAAAATTATTGTGTTTGTTTTGGGAAGCCACGAATTACACTAATTTTCACAAATCAACCCGTAAATAAAATTTATTGTTTTTTGCTTAGTCCAATTTATTTTTTTCTTAGCGATTAAATTGCTAAGAACAATTATTTCATAAATAATAAATACAGAAATAAAAAATGAATTAGTGGGGTTTCGTAAAATTAGTGACTTATAATTAGTGCGCCAACAACCAATTTTCGCCTACTCCCATGCCAACTTCAACCGGAACGCTCAATGGCAAAGCGTTTCGCATGAGTTGTTCTATTATAGGTTTTACTGTTTCTAATTCAGGCTTATAAACATCAAACACTAATTCGTCATGCACTTGCAACAACATTTTAGTTTTAAAGTTTTGCTTTTTTAACTCGTTATAAATATTAATCATGGCAACCTTTATCATATCGGCAGCACTGCCTTGTATTGGCGCATTAATTGCATTACGTTCTGCAAAGCTGCGAACCGTTGCATTATTAGATGTTATATCACGCAACCAACGCTTTCTTCCTAACAAAGTTTTAACATAACCATGTTCGCGTGCAAAATTAATTTCGCCATCCATATAATCTTTAATGGCAGAATATTCTTTAAAATAGTTATCTATTAACTGTTTTGCTTCACCTCTAGGTATATTTAAATTCTCTGCCAAGCCAAAAGCACCTTGGCCGTATATGATACCAAAGTTTACGCTTTTTGCTTTGTAACGCATTTCTTTTGTTACATCACTTTCGTCTACACCAAAAACTTTTGCAGCAGTTGCTGTATGAATGTCTTTTCCTAATTGAAAGGCTTCGCACATATTTTTATCGCCACTTATGCTTGCCACAATTCGTAATTCAATTTGTGAATAATCGGCACTTAATAAAATATGATCATTGTCGCGTGGAATAAAAGCTTTGCGTATTTGACGGCCTCGCTCAGTTCTTATAGGAATGTTTTGCAAGTTTGGATTATCGCTACTTAATCGCCCTGTAACAGCTACTACTTGATTAAACGAAGTGTGAATGCGATTTGTTTGTTTATTCACTAATTCGGGCAAGGTATCTACATAGGTTGATTTTAATTTTACCAATTCGCGGTAATCTAAAATTTTTGAAACAATTGGATGTGCATTCTCCAGTTTACTCAAAATCTCTTCGCCTGTAGCGTATTGGCCTGTTTTAGTTTTCTTAGGCTTATCTACAATTTTTAAATATTCAAATAAAATTTCGCCAACTTGTTTTGGAGACGATACATTAAATTTTGTTCCTGCAAGATCTTGAATTTCTTTTTCTACAACAGCAATATCTGTTTGCAGTTGCGCCGAAAATTCACGCAGGGCATTTACATCCAAATTAATCCCTTCGCGCTCAATGTTTGCCAACACATTAATTAGCGGCACCTCTACCTCATCAAATAATTTTTCAACATCATTTTCTTTCAGTAATGGGGCAAAACGGTTTTTTAATTGAAGTGTAATATCAGCATCTTCGGCTGCATAATCTTTAATTAAATTTACGTCAACCGAACGCATACTTAATTGCTCTTTTCCTTTTTTTCCAATTAGTGTTTGAATGCTAACCGGTGAGTAATTTAAATACGTTTGCGCTAAAACATCCATACCATGGCGCATATCGGGCATAATTAAAAAGTGTGCCACCATGGTATCAAATAATTTATTTTTTATTTCGATATCATAATTTAATAAAACTTGATAATCGTATTTTATGTTTTGCCCAATCATTATTTTTGAGGCATCGGCAAATACGGGTAAAAATGGTTTCAATTGCTCTAATGCTTCTGCCCTATTCTCAGATATTGGAACATAATAAGCCGTGTGCTCCTTTACAGAAAACGACAAGCCCACCAACTCTGCCTCTATTGTATTTAGCGAAGTGGTCTCACTATCAAAACAGTATTCAGGAGCTTGATTTAAAATTAATACCAATTCATTAACTTTTTCTAACGAGTCAACTAAAATATAGGTGTGTTCTACATCGTTAATGGTTTTAAAGTTTGTTATGGGTTCATGTGATTCTGAAGAGGCTTCGTTAGGTGAAGAAAAAAGGTCGGGCTCGCTAAATAAATCTTGTTTAGCGGCGGCTTTAGGTTTTTCTGCCGGTAATTTTTCTTTGCCGCCAATATCTTCATTTAAAACTTTTTGTGCAATTGCTCTAAATTCTAATTCTTTAAATAGCTCTAAAAGCAACTCTTTATTTACGGGTTTAATTCTTAGATTTTTTTCTTCTAATTCTACCGGACAATCTAAAATTATTGTTGCCAACCATTTTGATTGAATGGCCATCTCTTTATTATTTTCAACTTTCTCTTTTAATTTTCCTTTTAATTTATCGGTATTCTCCAAAAGGTTTTCAATGGTTCCAAAATCTTTAATAAGCTGAATGGCTGTTTTTTCTCCAACTCCCGGTATCCCAGGAATATTATCAGCCTTATCTCCCATTAAACCAAGAATATCTATCAGTTGCGAAACATTATTTATTTCCCACTTTTTACAAATTTCTTCGGGGCCTAAAATTGATGCACCATTACCAAAACTTGCCGGTTTATAAATAAAAGTATTTGCGTCAACCAGCTGACCGTAGTCTTTATCCGGTGTCATCATGTAGGTTGTAAATCCTGCTTTCTCGGCTTTTATAGCCAGTGTGCCTATAAGGTCATCGGCCTCAAAACCGGAGATGCCCATTGTTTCAATATTAAACCCTTTAATCAGTTCCATAATTAATGGAATAGATTTTTTTAGGTCTTCCGGCATTTCTTCGCGATGCGCTTTATAGGCTTCAAACTCTACATGGCGCTGCGTTGGCCCTTCCATATCAAAAACTACAGCTATATGTGTTGGCTTTTCTTTATTTAAAATCTCAAGAAGTGTATTCGTAAATCCAAAAATGGCAGACGTGTTAAATCCTTTTGAGTTTATTCGAGGGCTATTACTAAAAGCAAAAAAAGCGCGATAAATTAAGGCGTAAGCATCTAATAAAAATAATTTTTTTTCGGTATCTTTAGTAATCATAATTTCTTTCTAGTGACTTGCTTTCCAGGCGTTGTATTGTTTAATTGCTTCTGCGGCTTTTTCAAAGTTAAATGTTTTTTCATCTTCAAACGAACTAATAAATTCGGTATTATCTTTCATCAACTCTGCCATTTGTTTTTTAAATTTTCCTTCTTTAACAGAAATTAATTTTTTGTTTTCTCCTTGTGAAATAAAGTATTCGCCATCATAACTTGTGGCATTCATGTTTACAACTTCAAACATCATTTTATAAAAATTAATATTTCCACCGGCTAATAATCTATAAAATTTTAATTCGCCTTCGTAATCTAAGGCAACATAATTTTGGTTATTAAAACCATAAGCTTTTACCTTATTTGCTTTATAATTTTTTTGGGTGCCACTTTCGTCTTTAAAAAAAACTTTAGAGTAATTATCCTGCTCTTTTTTTGGATTTATTTTTACTTCACCTTTTATGGTGTCTCCTTTCTCATTAACAATATAACCTTTTACAAATGCAATTTGAGATATTAAGGAAAAAGTAAAGAGATTTAATAATAAGGCGAGAACGGTATTCTTCATAAAAAAATTTTTATAAAGAAAATTAAATTTTAGCTCTTAAAAAAGTGTTGTTGGCAGTGTGTGAATAAGTAAACGATTTATTTATCTATTACTGCTTTTTCCTGCAAATTAAGTTTGCCATAAGTTAATAAATAGGCATAAACAGATGCGAATAGTTCCGGATCAGAGGATTTAAATTGGTTTAAATATTTAATTATATAATTTTTATCGGAAGATAAACTTTTGTTATATCCTAAAAAGGAAGGGGCGTTTTGTTGGATAGTAAATCGAATGTATCTTGCCTCGAGATTGCTCGTGTCGGCAAAAATAGTTGCTTCTAAAATTTCTTTTCCGGCATTAAAGGATTTTATCTTGGCTGCAGGATTAATTTTGTATTGGGCAGAGATCATTTCTGCTGCCGCAAAATAGGCTCTCTTTAAATTTACAGAAACTTCTGTACTTGTTAAAGCAATTTGCTTTATGTTGTTTACAGCCTCTTCTTGTTTATTCATTAATGCAAAATTCAACCGAATTTTTTTTAGGTCGGGTGAGACCGTATTAGAAAAAATAAACAGCCCAATAATTAACCCTTTTATCATAACATGTTTAAACCATTTCTAACATAACTGCCCGCAAACAATACCATTTTGTGAGAGTTTGGTATGCGAATTCTTTCTTGTAAAATGTTGTGATGGTTTAGTTTTTTTATTTTATTAAATAGCGAACGATAATAGATATAGGCAACATAAACACCTAAACGCGCTTTTTTTGGCAGCATTTTTATTCCTTGAAACCCTTTATCAAAATCTATTTCAATATCCCGTTCTATTTCGAGTTTAGTGTTTTCGTTTAACTCGCTCATGTTTAAATTCGGAAAATAATTTCTACCTAAATCAACATAATCATCCTTTAAATCTCTTAAAAAATTTATCTTCTGAAAAGCAGAACCCAAAGCCATTGCGTAGGGTTTTAATTGCTTATAAGACGCCTTATCTCCTTCGGTAAAAACACATAAACACATTAAGCCAACCACCTCTGCGCTGCCTAAAATATATTCTTTATATCCTTCTTCGGTATAAACCTTTTTTTCAAGATCCATGGTCATACTTTTTAAAAAAGAATCTATCAATATTTTATCAATTTTATAGGTATTTACAACCGCTTGAAAACTATTTAATACAGGGTTAAGGCTGATGCCCCTTTCAATACTTAAATAAGTGTCTTTTTTAAATTCTTCTAATAATTGTTTTTTGTCGTATGCATGAAAGCTGTCCACAATCTCATCTGCAAACCTAACAAAACCATAAATAGCATAAATAGGGTTATGAAAACTTTTGTTTAAAAAACGGATGCCTAAGCTAAAAGACGTGCTATATTGTCGCGTAATTAGTTTACTTGTTTTATCAGAAGCTTGATCAAATAATTGTTTCATTTTTTTGTTTAGTGTTTTATTGTAAACGTTAGACAAAATAATAAACAACAGAAACTAGAAATAGTTTAAAATTTGTTCGGCCGCTAGTTTACCGGATATTAATGAGGGCGGCACACCGGGCCCCGGAACCGTTAATTGCCCGGTATAAAAGAGATTTTTAACCTTTTTACTTTTTAAACTTGGTTTTAAATGGGCGGTTTGCATTAAGGTATTGGCTAATCCATAAGCGTTTCCCTTAAACGCGTTATAATCTTTCACAAAATTACTTGGAGCATAACTTTTGCAATAAACCAAATTGCTTTCAATATCAAACCCGGTTTTAGCCTTTATCCTTTCTACCACCGCTTTAAAATAGTTGTTACGAATTTCCTCTGTATCACTTAAACCCGGGGCCACCGGTATTAATATAAATAAATTTTCATGTCCTTGGGGCGCAACAGTATTATCGGTTTTACTCGGACAACACACATAAAACAAAGGGTTGTTTGGCCATTTAGGATTTGTATAAATTTCGTTTGAATGTTTTTTAAAATCAGCATCAAAAAACAAATTATGATGCAATAAATTACCAATTTTACCCTTTACGCCTACGTAATAAATTAAACAACTAGGTGCCATTTTTCGGTTATCCCAATACTTGTTTGTGTAATTTCTATCCTTTTCATCTAATAATTTCTGCTCGGTAAAATGATAATCTGCCGATGAAACAACGGCATCAAAACTTTTACATTGCTTATTTGCCAATAATGATTGGGCAATATTATTTTCAACTACAATTTTATTAATGTCAATGCCTGTTTCAAACGTTACTCCCAATTCTATAGCCAAATCGTACATGCCTTGTGCAATTTTTTGCATGCCCCCCATTGGATACCAAGTTCCAAGCACTAAATCGGCATAATTCATAAGGCTATAAAGAGCAGGTGTGTGCTCAGGCAAAGCACCCAAAAACAAAACAGGAAACTCTAACAGTTTTATTAATTTTTCATTCTTAAACAGTTTTCGAACATGCGAACTCATGCTTTTAAAAACATCGAGTTTAAAAACTCCAGAAATTAATCGCATCTCAAGCAACTCAGAAACATTAATGCCCGGCTTATACACCAAATCGTGCATACCCACATTGTACTTATACTCTGCTTCTTTTAAAAACTTTTTTAAATTATTACTACTTCCGGGTTCATACCGTTCAAAAAGCGCATACAATTCATCCATTGATGCAGGAACATCCAGATAATCATCGCTAAAAAAAACCCTGTAACTTGGCGAAAGGCGAACTAAATCATAATAATCAGAAACTTTTTTTCCAAAATCAGCAAAGAACTTTTCAAAAATATCTGGCATCCAATACCAACTTGGACCCATATCAAACATAAAAGAATTTTCTGTATAACTTCGCGAGCGACCACCTATACTGCTGTTTTTTTCGTAAACAGTTACTTCAAACCCATTTTTAGCCAAATAACACGCCGATGAAAGCCCGCTAAAACCAGCACCTATAATTGCAATTTTCTTTTTTGACATAGTTTTTAATAATGTTTAAACAAAAAAAGGATAAAATTGTTTACACTTTACTATTAATCTAACAGTAAATATTATTGGAGCGGGCATTGGCGGGTTAGCAAGCGCAATTAGGCTGGCAAAACAAGGCTATAAGGTAACCGTGTTTGAAAAAAATTCTTACCCCGGCGGCAAGCTATCTGAAATTACACTTGGTAACTACCGGTTCGACAAAGGGCCATCCTTATTAACGATGCCGGGTTTAATTGATGAACTTACAAATTTAAGTGGCTATAACCGTGAATTTAAGTACACACAACTAAAAACAATTACGCATTATTTTTTTGAAGATGGAACAAAAATTATTGCCAAAGATTCGGCAATAGAATTAGCAAAAGAATTAAAACTAAAATTAAACGAAGACGAGCAAGCTGTAATTACCCACCTAAAAAAAAGCAACTTTTATCATACTTCCGTTGCCGACCTTTTTTTAACTCAGTCTCTCGGAAAAATTAAAAATTTTATAAATCTAAAAACGCTTAAAGCATTGCTTAATTTGCATAAGTTAAATTTGTTTAGCACCATGCATAAACAAAACAGCAGCTTTTTTAAAAACAAAAAAACCACACAAATTTTTGATAGATATGCTACCTACAACGGCTCAAACCCATATAAAGCCCCTGCGTTATTAAATATAATACCACATTTAGAATTTGGTTTAGGCGCATATTTACCCGAAAAAGGCATGCACCAAATTACAGAACACCTTTATAAGATTGCTTTGCATTGTGGCGTTATATTTAAATTTAACGAGGTTGTAGAAAAAATTGAAATTGAAAATAAAAAAGCAACCGGGCTTATAAGCAATGGTGTGTTTTATAAAAGCAACCTCCTTGTAAGCGATGCAGACATTCACGTAATATATAAAAAGCTTTTGCCTCAAAGTTATTCCCCTAAAAAATTATTGTCACAAGAAAAATCAAGTAGCGCTTATGTTTTTTATTGGGGCATTAAAAAAGAATTTCCGGAATTAGACTTACACAACATTTTATTTTCGGAGAATTATAAAGAAGAGTTTAATTGCTTGTTTGAAGAAAACAAACCTTATAATGACCCAACTATTTATATTAACATTACTTCAAAATTATGCAAAGGCGACGCACCACATGGCTGCGAAAACTGGTTTGTTATGGTAAACGTTCCTCACAATAAATCGGGAAATAAAATTGCTTATGCCGCTGAGCTTAAAAAAAATGTAATTGCCAAAATTAACAGAATGCTTAAAACGGACATTGAGCCATTGATAGAAAAGGAAGATGTTTTAGATCCCTTTGGCATTGAAATGCAAACATCTTCGTATGGAGGCTCGTTATATGGTAACGCCAGTAATAATAAATTTTCTGCTTTCTTGCGTCATGCAAATTACAGCAGCAAAATTGGTAATTTATATTTTGTGGGCGGAAGCGTGCACCCCGGCGGAGGCATTCCTCTTTGTTTACTAAGTGCAAAAATTGTTTCTAACATAATTAAAGAGAAAAAATAAAGTGTCTGTGTTTAAAAAATATTTAGTTTACTTTTTAATTCTGGTATATGTTTCGGGTGCTATTGGCTTTCTGTTTAAACCAGCCTTCTTTAGCGCGTTTACACCATTTACATTAGTGTTTACTTCTTTTGTTTTTTTAATCCATCAGCCAATAAATACATTAAATTATGTTTTAAGTTTTATTGCACTTGCAGTAATTGGTTTTGTAGCCGAAGTAATTGGTGTTAAAACGGGCATTACGTTTGGTAATTATTTTTATGGAAACGCTTTGGGATATAAGTTATTGGCTGTGCCTATAGTAATATCATTAAACTGGGCGTTGCTTATTAATATTGGGGTTCTAACAGCATCGTATCTGTCTGCTAAACCATTATTAATTTCTGTTTTTTCATCAATAATAATTACTAGTGTAGATGTATTAATTGAACAAGTGACTTCGCAATTAGATTTTTGGCATTTCCAACAAGGCATTGCCGGCATTCACAACTACCTTGGCTGGTTTTTAATTTCGTTTGTTGCAGCGTGGTTTTTACAAAAACATTTATTAAAAGGCGATAAAAAAACAGCCTTAATTATTCTTTTGCTTCAGCTGTTCTTTTTTGGACTGATTTATATTAATAAACTTTATAATTTTGTGTAACCATGATTCCTTTTCTAATTATTTTAATAACGTTTATACTTACCGAGTTTTCTGCATGGGCAAATCATAAATACATTATGCATGGTAGCATGTGGTATTTTCATGCCGACCACCACAAAAAAGACCACAAAAGTGTTTTTGAACGCAACGATATTTTCTTTTTAATTTATGCCATACCAAGTTGGTTGTGTATCATGTTAGGCATGATGAACGGTTATGCTTGGTATACCTGGGTTGGCTTTGGCATAGCTTTATATGGCTTAGCCTATTTTTTTGTACACGATGTAATTATTCACCAACGCTTTAAATTTTTAACTAAATCAAACAACCTTTATGTTTTAGCGTTACGACGCGCGCACAAAATGCACCATAAACATGTAGGAAAATACGATGGTGAAAGTTTTGGCATGTTATTTATTAACCCAAAATATTTTGCCGAAGCAAAAAAACTTAAAGCATTACAAAAATAATTTTCATTTTTGAGCAGCAACAATAAATACGATTACATTATTGCAGGAATTGGCTGTGCAGGCTTATCGTTTGCTATGCAGCTAAAACAATCGTCGCTAAAATTTACAAAAGTTTTACTAATTGATAAAGACCTAAAAAACAAAAACGATAGAACCTGGTGTTTTTGGACAAAAGAAAAAACTAATTGGTTTGATGATGTAGTTTTTAAGCGATGGCGTACGTTTGCTTTTAAAAGTGAGGGTTTTGAAAAAGAGATAGACCTTAAGCCTTATTCATACCTTATGATAAGAGGCATAGATTTTTATAACTATTGTTTAGGTGAATTAAAAACAGATAAGCGCTTTGAATTTGTTACAGATGACATACAAGAAATAAACACCGAACACTTACAAGCAATATTAAAAACAAAAACGCAAACGTATTATGGTGATTATTTGTTTAACAGTGCCATTAGAACGCTCGAAAAAAAACCGATGCACATAAATTACCTACAACATTTTAAAGGTTGGTTAATAGAAACAGAACACGATGCGTTTAACACCAATTGCCCTACGTTTATGGATTTTACGGTTGAACAGCACAATGATTGCAGATTTGTTTATACCTTGCCTTTTTCAAAAAACAAAGCGCTAATTGAATATACAGGCTTTTCTAAAGAAAAATTAAGCGATGCAACTTATGACGATGCGCTAAAAAACTATATTGAAAACAAACTTAATATACCCACCTATAAAATTATAGAAACCGAAACGGGCGACATTCCAATGGTGGAAAGTAATTTTACAAACCCTTTTGGAAACAGCGTAATTAACATTGGAACCGCAGGTGGTAGTAGCAAACCAAGTACAGGCTACACATTTTATTTTATTCAAAAAAACACAAAGCACATTATTAATCA
>Ga0066439_1000584_pt1 | contig 10082 bp, 9 predicted proteins | sample LakWasMet57_HOW8_2_FD_59527 | JGI IMG/M metagenome (GOLD analysis project Ga0066439, IMG submission 59527) | Freshwater sediment methanotrophic microbial communities from Lake Washington under simulated oxygen tension - Sediment Metagenome 57_HOW8 | ecosystem: Environmental > Aquatic > Freshwater...
TATAAATAGTTTGTGGTGTTCTGTATAAAAACAGATGAGGATATGTGTTTATTTAGGTTAAAGCCTAAAACTGCCTGTAATTGTTGTTGTGGTTTTAATTCGTTGTTAAACCATGTGAAATGATTACTTACCCAATTGTTGTAAATGTAGTCTGCCGATCGATTTTCGGCTAATAGGTTAAAATAAAGTAATCTGCCTTTTACTTTATTAAATGAAAAAATGGTTCTGCTTTCTGCTTTATAGTTTCCGGTATTTGTTCCCAAAAAAACATATTGTAAATTAAAATAAGTTTCTAATTGTTTGCTGTTTGTTTTTAATGAATCTTTTGCATCAATAGATTTTCTATAGGCTAAATCAACATTTGCAATATGATTATAAAATAAACTGTCGGTTTTTTGCCAAACTTGATTTAACTCGTTTTTATAACCGGTCGAAAGCGCAAAGTTTGAATTGGTAGTAACAGCAGTGTAATTAATTTCATTTAAAATCTTAACCGCATGAGTACTATCGCGTGTTTTTACTGTATCTAAATACATAATAGTATAATATTTATCTATAGCAAGATTATCGTCTTTGTATTTATAAATATTAGATGCAGCGGTAGATTTTAGTTGGATAAAATGATTTAAGCGAGTTGTAGAATCTTGTTTTTTATTTAATCTTAGGTAAGGGTTAAACATGGCTTTTAATTCTTTATTTTCTCTGGTTGCACCTGTTAATCTTGTGGCAAATAACTCTTTGTTTTTAAGCATGGTTGCTTCTGTAAGGCTGTCTCCAACTATTCCGCCATTTTCTTTATTTTTATTACTATTGGCTAGAATATAAAAATAATAACCTAAGCGTTCGTTTTTTGTAGCATAGTTACTTGTTATAAAAAAATTATTAGTGTAGGACTGTTGTTTTAAATAAAAACCTTGCGAAGTGTAGCGGCTAAATTTTAAAGTAACATTTATTTTATCTTTATAAGTATGCGTAAATAGCATTTTAAATATTTGAAATTTTTTGCTGCCTGCAATGCCGGTAAGGTTAGCGTAAGGCCCTTTTGAGCGAAAATACTCTACTTGATTTTCTGTAAAAACATCATTTTGGTATGGCGGTGTATAAAAATTAAAGCCAAGGTTGTTGGTGCCATAAGTAAGTAAATAAGTGGGTGAGGGCAAACCTGTATTTCCTAAAAAATTGCGAGGAAAATAAGTATGTAAATTATTGATACTTGTATCGGGGTATGAATAACGGTAATTAGAAAGAATATTATTTCTCTCTTGTTTAGATCTTAAGTATTTTGGATCGGTTGAGTAAAAACTTTGTGCCGATGAAAAAAACACAAAACAAAAAAACACCCAAAGCCATGTTTTTTTAAGAATGCTAGGGGTTAGTTTTTGTTTGAAAAAATCAGGCATTGGCTTTTAAAGTAAATTACTTAGGTAAAACTAATAAAATTTTACTTAGAAAAATTTAAAGAAAGTTAAATGACATTTTAATTTTAAAAGCATAAATTGTTATGCTTTAGAAGGACTAAAATCTGTCAAAAAAGTGTTCCTCTACATCAAAGGTTGATTTTAAACCAACTTCTTTATAATCTGTTGCCAACCACTTTTCAGCAATTTCTCTGCCTCTGTTTTTTAGGTCTAGTAAAAATTCCCACGAGGTGTTCATTTTACTGCTATAGCTTAATTGGCTCAAAGCATCATAACCACTAATGGTATGTACAAATATCTCGCGATTAATTTTTTCGTCTGATTTTAAAATGCCGTTTCTAATTAATTCATTACGGTAGTGAATTAATTTCATTTCGTTAATTAAACTGCTATTAAATGAAATTTCGTTTACTCTATCTGCAATATCCCTTGCTGTTGTTGGTACAGAGTTGATGTTGATTGAATTAATTTTTACAAGAACTATATCTCTTAAGTTAGTATTGGTAATAATCGGAAAAATTGGGGGGTTACCCATATAACCACCATCCCAATAAAATTCACCATCAATTTCAACAGCTTGAAATAAGAAAGGTAGGCAGGCAGAGGCCATTACTGAATCAACTGTAATTTCCTTATTAGAAAATATTTTTGCTTTGTTGGTTTTTACATTTGTTGCACAAATAAATAATTTCTTTTTATTGTAGCGGTGTAACTCTTCAAAATCAATGATGTTATTTAAAATATCACGAAGAGGATTGTAATTAAACGGATTAAAATTATATGGCGAAAGTACTTGGGTAATGGCATTCACCATCATATAACCGGCACTGTTATAAATATCGCCATTTCCATAAGCAGAATCCATTATTCCGGGTTTAAATAAAAAACTACCGCTTAGGGCAACTTTTCTCCAAAGCTCTTCTAATAATTCTTTTGCTTTTGCCGGGCCGCCCATATGCAATCCGTAAGCGCATGTAACCGCGTTTACTGCTCCTGCACTTGTTCCGCACATTGCTTCGGCAATAATTGCATCTTCTTCTAAAAGTCTATCCAAAACTCCCCAAGTAAAAGCGCCGTGCGCTCCACCTCCTTGTAAGGCAATACCAACATTTTTTTTCTCTAGATTCATTTAATTTTTTAGAATATCCTATAAATATAAAATTTTAAAATCGAAGCAGAAATGTTTTTGTCAACAAATATGGGTTATTCAGCTAAAAATTACTCTATAAAAGACCTAAAGTTCGTTTAGGCCTTGAATTGCAGCCTCAAAATTTGGTTGAATCTTTAGGCACATGTTGTAATCTGCTTTTGCGTTTTCTTTATCCTTTAATTTAGAATATGTATACCCCCTGGCAAAAAATGCCTGCACAGAATTTGGATTTAATGCAATTGCGTTTGTAAAATTTTCTAAAGCACTTTTGTTATCTTTTTTAATTTCTAAATAAATTGCCCCAAGATTATAATAACAATTTTCGCAATTTTTATTTTTTGTTAATATGGATTTGTATTCAATAATGGCTTCATCAATTTTTCCAAGATCTTGTAATAATTTAGCGCGCGCATAAATTGTGTTTTCGTTATATGGATTTATTTTTAAGGCATTGTTATAATATTCTAGAGCAAGAGGATTTTTTCTTGCCGAATACATCAAAGCAATATCAATAAACGCATTTTCATATTTAATATCTTGTTCTATTGCAGTTTCTAAACTTGAGATGGCTCTTCCTGTATCCCCACTTTCGCGATAAATACTGCCCTTTAAGTAATAAGCTTTTGCAGACCGGTCGTTAATTTTTAATGCCTTGTTAACATAATCAATTCCTTTTTGATATTGTTTAACCAAATAAAATAATTCAGATAATTTTAAAAGTGCATCTACATTGTCAGGAAATTTTTTCTCTATTATTTCTAAAAGATCTTTTGCTAAACGCGTATTATTTTGTGTGTAATAAGCATCAACCAAAGTCATGTAAAAGGCAGCTTTAGTGCTATCCATTTTAATGGCACGTTTAGCATCGTTAATTGCCTCGGGTAATTGTTTTAAAGAAATGTAAATGGTTGCTCTTGTATTGTAAAGTTCAGGGTTATTAGGGTCTTTTACTAACTCAGCATTAATTGCCTTTAACTGTGGCGAATTTAATTTAATACTTAAACTGTCTGCCGTTTTAGCTTCACTCTCTGTTGTTTGATTAGAACTCGGCTTACACGAATTTAAACTCAGCAAAAAAAATGCAGCAATAGTAAATAATAATAAATGCGATTTGTAGAAATTAAAGTTCATTTGCAGTAGCTATTAATTCAGCAATATCTAATACTTTAGTTTTTTCTTCTTTATTAAAATGTTTTACACCATCTGTCATCATGGTGTTGCAAAACGGACAGCCAACAGCAATTACATCGGGGTTTAATGCCAATGCTTCCTCTGCACGTTCAACATTTACTTCCTTCGTTCCTTTTTCTGCTTCTTTAAACATTTGTGCGCCGCCGGCACCGCAACATAATCCTTTAGCTTTACTGCGTTTCATTTCCGCAAGTTCAACATCTAATTTCTGAATAATTTCACGTGGTGCTTCGTAAACATCATTTGCCCTTCCTAAATAACAAGGATCGTGAAACACAATTTTCTTTCCTTTAAATTCTCCACCGCTTACTTTTAATTTTCCTTCATTAATTAATTCCTGAACTAATTGTGTGTGGTGAACAACTTCATAATTGCCACCTAATGCTGGATATTCATTTTTAATTGTATTAAAACAGTGCGGGCAACCTGTAACTATTTTTTTTACGTTGTAACCATTCATAACATTTATGTTTTGCATGGCTTGCATTTGAAATAAGAATTCATTTCCTGCACGTTTTGCCGGATCGCCTGCACAGCCTTCTTCAGATCCAAGAATGGCAAATTTAATATTTACATGATTTAAAATGCGAACAATAGCTTTGGTAATTTTTTTTGCGCGATCGTCAAAACTTCCGCTGCAACCTACCCAAAATAAAATTTCAGGAGTTTCGCCGTTTGCAAGCATTTCTTGCATTGTTGGAACTTTTATTGTACTCATTTTTTAATTATTTTTTTCCTTTAAATTTTATTTAGTTGTGGTTGAAGGATTAATTTTGAAACACTTCAATCGTCACTTCTTTCTGCACCAAATCTGTAAATTTTCCTTCGTAACGAGTGGCACGCACCATATGGTTATCTACCCAATGGTAATTACCTCCACGTGGTTTTCCCATTAATAATCCGTGATATTTAAAGCCATGTGTTTCTAACCATTTTTCAGTAACTAATCTGTGTGCTTCGGTGCGTGATGTAAAAAAGGTAATAATATGTCCTTCGTTAAACCATTTGTTTAAAGTTACTAACGCTTCTGGATATAACGCAGCAGTTTCCATTCTCTCCGGCTCTTCATTTGGAATATCGTCGCAGATAGTGCCATCAATGTCTATCAAATAGTTTTTAATATTTGAAGGTAAAATCGGACTAATTTTCTGCCCATTCTCTTCTTTTTCTAATAAAGAATAATTCGTATTCATATTGTATTAATTTTCGTTTATCCAGTTTGCCCTATCTGCCTGGCTAAATTGCCAAGGCGCACCATTGTTCTCAATATTAGTAAACATGGTGTTTAATTCGCTAGGGCTATTACTTTCTTCCATTACTAAATATCTACGCATTTCAATAATAATTGCCAACGGGTCTATATTTATTGGACATTCTTGAACGCATGCGTTACACGAATTACATGCCCAAATTTCTTCATGTTTAATGTAATCACCCAGTAAAGATTTCCCGTCGTCTATAAAAGTTCCTTTATTGGCATCAATATTTTTTCCAACTTCTTCTAACCTGTCGCGCGTATCCATCATTATCTTACGTGGCGATAATAATTTACCTGTTATGTTTTGCGGACAAGATGAGGTGCATCGTCCACACTCAGTGCAGCTATAAGCATCCATTAAATTTTTCCAGTTTAGGTCCTGCACATCCTTAACACCAAAGCGTACCGGATTGTTTGGATCTGTTTTTGGAACATATGCCGGGTCAAAATTAGGAGCAACAACATCTGTTACAGAATCTAATGTTGTGAATTCACCTTTTGGTTTTAAGTTTGAAAAATAAGTGTTAGGGAAACCTAAAACAATGTGTAAGTGTTTAGAAAAAGGTAAGTAATTTAAAAAGCCAAGCACCATTAAAAGGTGACCCCACCAACCAACGCGTTCGATTAAATGCAAGCTGCTTTCTGATAAACCACCAAATAATAGCGGGCCTAAATGGCTACTAACTGAAAAACCTAAAGTGCCTTCGCCAAGATTTGTGGCATGAGAAAGATTTCTTGAATAAAGTACTTCATCGGCACCATTCATCATAAAAATAAAACAAATCAAAGTAAGTTCGCTAATTAAAATAATGTTAGCGTCTAATTTTGGCCAACCATTTAATTCACTTTTTACTAAGCGCGGTATCTTTATTAAATTTCTTCTAGATAAAAAAGCGATAGTGCCAATAAATGCAAGTACAGATAGTATTTCTATAAAACTAACCATAAATGTGTAAAACCCGCCTAATGATGCTCTAAATGCACGGTGGCTTCCGGCTGCACCATCGAAAATAATTTCAAGTAATTCTATTTGAGTAATGATAAAGGCGGCGTATAAAAATAAATGTAGTATGGCAGGAATTGGTCTTGAAAACATTTTTTGCTGACCAAAGGCAACTAAAACCATTGTTTTTATGCGGTCGCCGGTGTTACCCGAAAAAGAAACGTTTTTGCCTAAAAGAATATTTCTTCTGATTTTTTTTACATTGATATAAAAAAATGCAGAAGCCCCAATAAGAAGAATTGTGAAAATAATAGAACTTATCATTTTTAATTTATGGTTGGTTTACGAGACTTTTTTCCAAAAACCGAGAAGTGGATATAGCGCTCAGGATTCATACGTAGATCTTTTAATAATTTATCTAAGTCTTCAGAAGACTTATTTAGGTTATTATACAATGAGTCGTTTTTAGCTAATTTACCAATGGTACCTTGTCCTTCGTTAATTCTGCCAAGCATAATGTTTAACTCTCGCATTGATTTATCGGCGTTAGCTATAGCATCTTTTAATTGTGCTTTTGCCAAACTATCTGTCATGCTACTAACATTACTGATGATATTATCAATTTTTTGTCCGTTTTTATTTAGGTTAGATGTGATTTGGTTTAAATTAGAAAGCACGCTTGAAATTTTTACTTTTTCGGAACCTACTAAATCATCTAGTTTGTAAGCGGTTTGCTCTAAAGTTAATATTGCTTTTCTTACACTTTCAAACGATTTATCTAAGTTGTCGCGTGTTTTAGTATTTAAAATTAAACTCACAACAGACATAACACTGTCCATGCTGCTAATTAAGTTTTCTGCCTTTGCTTGAATGGGAGCAATACGTTTATCAAGAGCCTCCTTAAATCCTTCCTCTGTTTCAGCAGTTAAAGTATCGCCACTTTTTACAAATTCGGTGGCATCGCTGTAAATAATTTCAACCGCTTTAGAACCTAATAAATCAGAACTTATTGCTTTTGCAATAGAGCCCTTTGGAATCATGACATCTTCGGTTAATAAAAATTTTACTAAAACTTTATTTTTCCCGCCTTGCTGAAATAATGAGATGGCGTTAACCTGCCCAATTTTAAAACCGTTAATAAGTAGCGGATTAGCCGGAATTAAATTGTCGATTTTTGGATATACAGCGTATAAATAATACTTATGCGAAAAAAGGTTAGAGCCTTTTAAAAAATTTATACCCCATATAAAAGCTGCAATAGCCGATAAAACTACAATTCCTATTTTAAATTCTTTACTTATCTTCACAAAAAAGTATCTATTTTTAATGCATAAATATAGGTATTTTATATTTATTAAAATAGCCCATAAAATGAACCAGAAATTAAAGAATGAAGAGCTAAATCGGTTAAATGTTGATGAATTTAAACAGGCTAAAAAACAAGCGCTGGTAGTTGTTTTGGATAATGTTAGAAGTCTTAATAACGTTGGTTCTGCCTTTAGAACTTCAGATGCGTTTTTAATAGAAGAAATTATTTTGTGCGGCGTAACGGGTACACCTCCCAATAAGGAAATTGAAAAAACCGCTCTTGGCGCTACTTCTACCGTTAAATGGACCTATTTTAAAACTACATTAGAAGCTGTTGAGCATCTTAAGCAACGCAATTACATCCCCTTTGCCGTGGAGCAGGCAAGTAAAAGTATTCCACTAAATGAATTTGCTGCTAATGATGAAAAGATAGCCTTAATTTTTGGAAATGAAGTTTATGGGGTAGACCAAGAGGTGATAGATGTTTGCAATGGTGTTATTGAAATTCCTCAGGCCGGCACAAAGCATTCTTTAAATATTTCTGTAAGTATGGGTATTGTGCTATGGGAGATCTTTAGAGCTTCCTTATTTAAAAACAGTTAAAATACTATAAACTAACGTTAACTGAACAATAAAACTACTTTTTTTTAATTATTCACTAAACAAGTGAACTTTTAATTTTCTCGCGTGTACAGGTTAATAAATCGCATGAAGAATGAAAATATATTGTCCTAACTTTTCTTGCATTAATGTAATAATAAGTAATCGGTATTAAGGTTCAATTAAAACTTGTAAAGGTGTATGCCCAAAACAACAAGTAAATTTTCACTTCTGAGTGATGAAGAATTAATGGTCTGTTTGACCAAGGGAGAAGTTTTGGCCTTTGATGAGATTTATTTTAGGTATAGTAAGCGCTTGTTGGGATATTTTATTCGCATGTTGAATTTTGATAGAAACTTAGCTGAAGACGCTCTGCAAGATTTGTTTTTAAAAATTGCTGAAGCTCCTGAAAAATTTGATAACACTCGTTCTTTTAAAACCTGGATTTTTTCAGTTGCCTCAAATAGTTGTAAAAATTATTACCGGCATAAAAAAGTAGTAGCCGATAATGCAGACGAATTAAAATACATGAATGAAAGTGTAAACAACAGTTCGTTTTTAAGTGCCGCCTCAAAAATGGATGGACAAATTTTTAGGAAAATGTTAGAGGAAGCATTAAATGAAATGGCTTTAGAAAAAAAGGAGGCATTTATTTTAAAATATCAAGAAGAAAAAACTATTTCAGAAATTGCTTTAATACAGGGCTGTCCGGAGGGAAGTGTAAAATCTAGATTACACTATTCGATAAAGATCCTTGAAGAAAAATTAAAAGTATTTAAACCAGTAAATTATTAATTATGGATAACAAAAACGAACTGGAAGATTTTATCAGTAATAAAATGTCGCTTGATGAATTGAATTTGCAACTACCACCTTTATCAGCAGAGGCCAGAATGAAAATTGCATCCAGAAAAAAACAATCGAATGAGTTCGAAGACTTTTTCTCGTTAATCGCTGCGTTCCTTAATTTTAAAATAAAATTATACCATGCGGTAATTGCAACTGTTATTATTGGTTGCTTTATATTATATGTTACCAAAAAAGATCCGGGAAATAAGAATGAAAACCAAGCGGCCGAATACGTTTCTAATATTGCTTCAGTAAGAAGCTCAACGGTTTTATCAAGTATATGCACATTTGGATTAAATAAAAAACAAACTTATGGACGAGCAACAAATTAATAACGAACAAGTGTTAATGCCACAATCAGATGGAACATTCAAGTATTTTCCATTCTATAATAAAAAGCAGCCGCTATTTATTTTAGCATTGATAGGAATAATTTTTTATTGCACGTCATTATATAATGAGTATGCTTTGGACGATGGTATTATTATCCATCAAAACAGTTTTGTTTTAAAAGGTGTTGCCGGTATAAAAGATATTATGACCAAAGATGCTTACTATAGTTTTTATAAACGCATGAATGCAAAAGATCAGTTGCAGGGTGGAAGATATCGACCATTATCGGTTGTAAGTTTTGCTCTTGAACAAGAAGCAATTGGGACTTATCGAACAGGCTCCTATATGTTTGTAGAAGACCTTAATAAAAATGGCGTGTTAGATAATGAAAAGGTTGAATATACTTCCGGTGACTCAGGGTCCAGAGCAGAAAATTATGAATACAATGAATTTGTTGACATCAATCAAGATAAAATAACCACTTCAAACGAATGCAACACTTGTTGGGATACAAATAAAAATTTTCGTAACGATGCGTCAGAAGATCTAAATCATGATGGTGTTTTTAACGAAGTAGATTGTCAGGTTAATGGTGCTTTTTTAAGGCATTTTAATAATATGTGGACCTACGTTTTGGGTTGCATCTTATTGTATTTAGTATTTAGGCGATACATACTTAAAAATCATCAGGATATTGCTTTTTTGGCAGCTCTTATTTTTATGACACATCCTGCTCACACCGAAATTGTTGCAAATGTGAAAGGCAGAGATGAAATTTTTTCACTCATTTTTATTGCTCTTACCTTTTTGTTCGCATTTAAATTTATGGAAAATAAAAAGTTCACTAGTCTTTTATTCTCCTCCATTATGTTTCTACTTGCTTTGCTTTCTAAAGAATATGCTATAATGTTGTTGCTGTTAATTCCATTAGCTATGTATGTATTTAATAAAGTAAAAATAGACCTCACAAAATCAATTACATTAACGCTTAGTTTTTTAGGAATTGCCGTCTTAATGGTGATCTTAAAATTA
>Ga0066439_1000586_pt1 | contig 10077 bp, 5 predicted proteins | sample LakWasMet57_HOW8_2_FD_59527 | JGI IMG/M metagenome (GOLD analysis project Ga0066439, IMG submission 59527) | Freshwater sediment methanotrophic microbial communities from Lake Washington under simulated oxygen tension - Sediment Metagenome 57_HOW8 | ecosystem: Environmental > Aquatic > Freshwater...
TTATAGGTGGCATATAACCCTTCATCATCCTTAATTTTTTTTCTTATTTCAATTGCTTTTTCAAAATAAATTTTGGCTTGAGAACTTTTATTTACTTTTAATAAAACATTTCCTAGATTATTATAGGATGATGCTATGCCATATTCGTTTTTTAACTTAATCATCATTTCTAATGAATGTTCTTGAAATTTTATAGCTTGGTCAAAATTATTTATTTTCTCATAAACATTTCCAATATTGGAGTAGGCCCTTGCAATACCAATACTATCACCAATTTCTTCCTTAAGTTTTAATGCCGCTAAATTATTTTCGATTGCTTTTGGATAATTACCCAAATTAGAATAAATATTTGCAATATTATTATAGCTGCTTGCTATCGATTTTTTTGTGCCAACAGTAGTACCATCTTTTTGTTTTTTTAATCGCAACGTTAAAGCTCTAATGTTATAAAGGAGGGAGTTTGGATAATCGCCCATAAAATAATATGTGCCTGCAAGATTGTGATAAGCAAGTGCAATATATTTTTCGGTTTTGTTTTTAAGAGCGGTTGCTAAATTTAATTTTGAGTATGAAAGAGCTTGCTTTACATCACTTTTCCAATAAATATTAATAATGCCGTTAAAAGCATTAAGCTTAACTGTATCGTGAACGTTACTTTTCGTAATTAATTTTAGGCTATCTAATCCGTTTTGAGAAAAAGATACCGTTAAAATTAATTGCAAAACAATGGTTAATAGAACCGAATTATTTTTTTTTGAAAACATTCTCACTTATACACAATTATAGAATAAAATACCCACTAAAAAAAGAGATTAGAAGATAGTTTTGCGTTATTCATCGATAAAAAACAACAGATTATAGAAAAAAATAGTGTTAAAATGTTTATTAGGGAAATATTAACCGGTAATAATTACTTTATTAATTCGTATTAAAATTTAATTCCGATAATACAAACGTCATCAACTTGTTCTAAATCACCTTTCCAGTTTTTAAAATTCTCCTCTAGCTTATCTTTTTGATCAATAATTTTTTCATTATTTACAGATACTAACAACTCATTAAGTTTTTTATAATTAAATTTTTTGCCTTTAGGTCCTCCAAACTGATCCGCAAAACCATCTGTATATAAATATAAAACATCTCCTTTCATTCTGTTTATTGTGTGCAAGGTAAAACTATCAGTTTTTTCACCTTTTCCTACAGGCATTTTATCTTTTTTGAGTTCGATAATGTTATTATTTCTTATTATAACAGGCGCATTATTTGCGGCAGAGTAGGTAATATCGTTACTGATTTTATTTATACGTATCAGTATCGCATCCATGCCATCCTGACCGCCATCTTGTGATAAATTTTCTATTAATCGATTACGCACATGGTTTAAAATTTCATTTGGCGCCGCAAGTTCTTTTTCAATAATAGCTTCGTTTAAAAACGAAATATTTAAAAGACTCATAAATGCTCCCGGAACGCCATGCCCTGTGCTGTCGCAAACTGCCAAATAAAAATCGGTTTCATTTTCTGTTGCCCAATAAAAATCACCACTTACAATATCTTTTGGTTTGTATAAAACAAAAAACTCCTCAAGATTTTTTTTAAGTAAACCATTGGAGGCAAGTAAAGCGTTTTGAATTCTTAATGCGTAACGAATACTATCTGTAATTTCTTTATTTTTTTCGGAAATTAAAGTATAGGCGTTTTTTAATTCAACATTTCTTAAACGCTCTATTTCTTGCTCTTTTTCTTGAATAAGGGCATTTTGAAGATTATCAATTTTTGTTTCTTTTTCTTTACTATTTAGTTCGCTTGATAACTGAATCAACTTTTCATAATAATTTATAGAATGATTGAGTTCATTTGTTCTTTTATAAAGTTCGGCAAGTTTTTGGTAGATGAAAACAAGGCGCACCAGATGATTTGTTTCATTCGCTAATGGCTCTGCTCTCAAAAAATAATTAATAGCTTCGCTAGAATTGTTCCTTTCAAAATAGATGGTTGCAATTTCTAATAAACTACCCAAAACAAAATGTTTTACATTAACCTCTTCTCTGATATTTAACGCCTGTGAAAAATATTTTAAAGCATTATCAAAGTCTTTTAGGTTCTTATAAATACCACCTATATCATTAAGAGCTCGGCTTTCGCCAATTTTGTTTTGTTCAGTTCTTAAAATAGTTAAACTTTTAAATGCAATTTCCAGGGCTTTTTCGAACTGACCTTTTTCATTATAAATGTTAGACAAACCGGTATAAATCCTGCCACTCCAACTGCTGTTTTCAAGATTAAATTTTATTCCTTTCAAGAAATATCGTTCAGCCTCATCAAACTTTTTTAGATCCTTATAAACCGTTCCTATAACGTAACATGCCATTATTGAATCATCAACGTCTTCTTCATTAGTTTCGTAATACTCAAAACCTTTTGTTGAATTATAAAGAGCTGCTTCCGAATTTCCGATTGTATTTGTAATAATGCCAAGTGTTATGTATGCATTGGCTATCCATTTTTTATTGCCCTGCATTTTAAACATATTTAAAGCCTCATTAAGGAACTTTAAAGAGAGTTCCATATTATGCTGAATAATAAAAGCGCCCATGCCTTTATTTAAGATGCATTGAGCAATGCCAAAATCGTAATTAAGTTGTTTTGATTTTTCGAGTGCATCTTCAATAAGTTTAAATGGGTCAAAATGTTGATGTGGAGAGCCTCTTCTATTCCAAATCAATAAATTAGCCGCATCAATTTCTTTGATGATTTCTTCTCGATTATTTAATTTATTTTCCAATTTTTATAATTTAAATTTTAATTCCAATTATACATACATCATCTACTTGCTCTAGATCACCTTTCCAATTCGAAAAGTTATTTTCGAGTGCTATTTTTTGGTTATCCAGTGTATCTTCATGGATCGAAACTAGAAATTCATTAAGTTGTTTACGTTTGTATTTTTTTCCTTTTTGGCCACCAAATTGATCAGAAAAACCATCGGTATATAAATATATTAAATCATCCTTTTTTGCTGTTATCGAAAATAGTGTAAAATTTGCATCCTTTTCACCAATACCTACAGGCATTTTGTCTTTATTTAATTGTAAAATAGTTTTATCACGCACTATAACAGGTTCGTTATTTGCAGCAGCGTATTCTAATTTATATGTTTCTTTATCATAGCATATTAATATGCCATCCATTCCGTCTTTATGTCCGGTTTTATTAACGGTGTTTTCTAATCTAGATCTAACGTAATCAAAAATTTCGTTGGGTTTCTCAATTCCTTTTTCTTTAATCGCTTCTCTAATATAGTTCATGTTTAATAAACTCATAAAGGCCCCCGGAACGCCTTGCCCCGTGCTATCGCATACTGCTATGTATAGTTTATTATTGTAGTTAGATGCCCAATAAAAATCGCCACTTACTATATCTTTTGGTTTGAAAAAAATAAAACTTTCTTTAAGGTTTGAGATAATAAAATTCTCATTTGTTAATAAAGCAGTTTGAATAGTTTTTGCATAAAAGATCGAATCTAAAATTTCTTTTTGTTTGCTTTCAACTATATTTTTCTGCAAAGTAATTGTAATGTTAGCTTTCTTTTTTTCGTTGTAATTCTTAAAAACAAAAAATAAGAGAATCAGTATCAGGAATAGCACTGAACTTATAATGTAATTGAATTTTTTTTTCTGTAGATAGCTGTTTCTCTTTCATTTGAACTTCAAATTGGTGCTTAATAGAATCTTGCATTTTAATTTTGTTGAAGCCATAGCTTAACTGGGTTGTGGTAATTTCTTTTGTTTTATTTGTGTTTTGTAAGCTGTCTGAAAGTTGCATTGCAGTTTTATAATAAAACAGTGCGTTTTCATAATCGTTTATTGATTCGTAAGCAATATTTAAAAAGAGCGCTAAGTCTTTTTTGGAAGAAAGTGAATTAACTTTACTGGCAAAATCTAATCCTTTTTTAAGGCTGTCGATAGCTGTTTTAAAATGGTGTTCGTTTATTAATGCTTTTCCGTAATACCCTAAATTAATAGAAGCGCTGTAAAAATCTTTATTGCCATACCAAATTTTTAATGCTCTTTCAAGATAAGACTTTGCAAGCTCAGAATTGCCCAACTCATCATAAATAAGCCCTATATTTTCTGAATTTGTTGCAATACCGTAATTATTAAGAGCCTCTTTATTTAAATCGAGTGCTTTTATAAAGTATTTTAATGCATTTGTGTTATTCTTTTGATCTAAATATATTAAACCTATGTTGTTATAGATGCTTGCCTCGCCGGTAATACTTTTAATGCTCTTATTAATAGCCAAGCTTTTATTATAATTATCAAGGGCGTTAATGTAATCATGCTGAATTGTGTAAATTATTGCAATGCCATTATAACAATTAGCTGTTTGTTGTTGGAAGTTATTTTTTTCTGCAATATTTAGCGCATCGTGGAATGCTTTGTTGGATAGTTCGTAAATTCCTTTTTCACGATAAGTAGTTCCTATCTTAATTAAAAAATTACAAGCATAAATTTTATTACCCGTCCTTTTAGCATTTTCCAAAGCCCTTGTATAGGTGATCAAAGCAGAATCTAATTGACCGCTTTCATAAAAATAACTTCCAATTTTTAAGATCGTTTTATATAGATTGGTGTCTTGTTGATGTTTGCTTACTAACCTTAAGGAATCTATATTTTGACTTATTAAGAAGTTTGGAATTAGGAAAATTAGGAATAAATATTTTAGTAGTTGCGTACGCATATTTTGAACATTTTACCTAATTAAAGGCCTTTTAATCTATTTATTACTTTTTGCATATACTTTTCTTTAGGCAAAAGACTTTCTTGAATTCTTTTAGCATATCTAATAGAATCCATAACCTCCTGTTGCTTTTCCTCCACCAGTTTTTTTTGTTCAAAAATAACCTTGTTTGCTTTTTTCTTTTGGTTATAAGCGCTAAAAGAAATAAACAATAAGATCAAGATCACAACGGCGATGATCAATAAATAATTTCGTTGTTTATTTTTTGATTCGATCTCAGTTTTTTGTTCTTTTAATTGTCCTTCTTTTTTTGAAATATCATATTTCACTTCCATTTCAATCATTTTTCCACGCAATGTTTCTGTTGCTAAAGAATCACTACTTTTTTTATAAAGCACATGGTAATTATAGGCTTCAGCATCGTTGTGCATTAAATGATATAATTTAGCGAGGTTTTGTAAACAATCTCGTTCTGTTTCCGGAAAATGCAATTCCTGAGCAACTATTAAAGAATTTTTTGTTACACTAATTGCCTCATTATATCTCCCGGTCTCTAAATAAATTTGTCCCAAAACAAAATTACAGTTACTTAAACCATGCTTTTCACCTATAGCTTGGTAAATATCTATTGATTCAAAAACTTTAGATTCAGCATTTTTAAGATCACTTTTTTTAAGATAAATTTCAGCAATACCTAAGATCGAATTTGCCAATGGAGCCTGAGCGTTTGTTTTTTTATAGATCGATAATGCGGTTGAACTATAGATTAAAGCACTGTCTAATTCTCCAATATCAATTGAAAGAATGGATAAATTATTTAAAACATTGGCGTAACCGGGGTAATTATTTTTAGAAAGTTGATATCCTTTAGCGATATGGTAATATTTTAATGCTTCTTTATATTTTTTTTGTCGACATAATAAATTACCATACATATTATAGGACGCAAATAATTCATCCTTAAAATTATTTTCAATTAAATAATTTTCATAGTCATGATAATAAGCGATAGCAAGATCATAAACGGCCCGTTGAAATAGAAATCTAATAATATCAACGTAATGCCTTTTTATACCACGTTCGAAATTTATTTTTTTTGCTAAATTAAGGGCGGTGAGATTCCATTCGATATTTTCCTTTGATTTAAATACATCATATTGTCTGGATAAAGAATAATACAGATTAACCTTATTACTGTCTTCTGACGCTTTATTTATGAGCGAAATTAATGAATCAACTTTGTACGTGTTTTGGGAATAGGAAGAATATCCGATCATTATGATCAGTGTAATAAATAAACACGAAAAAAGTTTTATTTTTTTCATTTATAGTTTAATTCCAATTAAACAAACATCATCCACTTGTTCTAAATTACCTTTCCAATTTATAAAGATAGTGTCTAACGACTCTTTTTGCTTCTCCATATTTTCATGCGATAGAAAAAGCAGTAATTCATTCAATTTTTTATACTTAAATTTTTTTCCTTCTGGCCCACCAAACTGATCGGCCAAACCATCGGTATATAAATATATACTATCTCCTTTTTGTTGATCGATGGTGTGTAATGTAAAGTTATCTTTTTTTTCACCTTTTCCAACCGGCATTTTGTCTTTTGGTAATTCAATCAATTTATTATCTCTAATTAAAATAGGTTCGTTGTTAGCAGCTGCGTAAGTAATTATATTTGATTTTTTATCTATACAAATTAAAATCGCATCCATTCCATCTTGCCCACCTTGCTGCGACAGATTTTCAATCAGCCGTTTTCGAACATGATCTAACACCTTATTTGGTTCCAAAATATTTTTTTCGATAATAGCTTCATTTAAAAAAGATATGTTCAACAAACTCATAAACGCACCGGGAACTCCGTGGCCTGTACAATCGCAAACGGCTAGGTAAAACCGGTTGTCTTTTTTAGCAGCCCAGTAAAAATCGCCGCTAACAATATCTTTTGGTTTAAATAAAATAAAATTTTCCCGTATATTTTTATTAACAAAATCTTCATTTGCCAACAATGTTGCTTGAATTCTTCGTGCATAATTTATTGAATCAATTATTTCTTTTTGTTTTTCTTCGATGATTGTATTTTGGAGAGATAAAATAACATTCGATTTTTTCTTTTGTCGGTAGTTAATTACTGCAAAAACAGCAAGTGTAGAAATTATAATTAAACTGATGATGATAGAAATATTTATTCTTTTTTGCTGAAGAATTACAATATCCTGATTTTTTAACTTCACCTCCTGTACTTCAATTTCTTTTTGTTTATTTTGATTTTGGTATTTTGCTTCTAATTCCTGAATTTGTTTCGATTTTTGTTCACTATATATTTTTTTGAATAAGGTTATATATTTTGTTTTGTAATCTAATGCTTTTTCATAATCCTTTAATTCAGAATAAACATATGAGCCAACTTCATAGGCAAATTTTAAGGCATCCTTGTTATCAATTTCTTTCGCTATACTTAATCCTTTTTCAATACAATCAGTGGCTTTTTTAACTTCGCCGGCCTGAATGTATATTTCTGCCATATTACAATACGAAGTTGATAAATCTTTTTTATTTCCCGAATTGGCTTTTAATTCTATTGTTTGCAAACCTGCATCAATAGCTTTTTTATAATCTTTTAAAAATAAATTGGCTGTTGAAAGGTTAGATAAACAAGTTGCCATCATGTTCACATCATTACTTTTTTTAAAATAGGTAAAAGCTTCGTTAAAATTATCTCGTGCTTTTTCAAATTCGCCTTTAGAACCAAACACAATGCCAAGGCCAATTAGTGGGGCTCCGGTAAGTTCGGGATCATTTATTGTTTTACTTAACGCATATGATTTTTTATAATAAATTTCAGCATTTGTATAATCTTCACTTTCTGAATAAATAGAGCCTAAATTTGTTAAACAGGTAATTGTTGATTTAGTGTCTTTTAATTGTTCATTTATATCAAGTGCTTTTCTGAGCATAATTAAAGCCGTATCATAAACACCTATATGTTTATACATATTTGCATAATCCTCGTAAACAGTTGCTAATAAAGATTTATTAGCTTCTTTATCAGCAAGCTCAAGTGCGTTTCTGAAAAGTTTTTTAGATTCAGTATAGTCGTCAATTAAACGGTAATAAACGGCCAGGTTATTTATGGATGAAATGTATTGAGCAGAATAATTATTTTTTTGCGATATTTTTTTTGCCTTATCAAAATAATCAAACGCTTTTGGCATGTCGTTATTAAGATATGCTCTACCAATTTTAATGTAAAGGGCTACCTTATCTTTATCATTATTGGTGGTACTTACCTTTTTAATCAAACTATCTAAATTACCAGATGTACCTTGTTTAATTGAAAGGATAAGCAGAATAAGAAAAAAAACTAATTTTTTAAATTTTGTAAACCTCATTTTTTAATTATTTTAAATTAAACTTAGTAACTTAATATATTCAAAATAAAATTTTATTGTGTAATTCACAATTTTATTCCAATTACACAAACATCATCAACCTGTTCTAAATTGCCCTTCCACACTTCTAATTTTTCATTTAAAATTTGTAATTGTTGATTTAATGCTAAATCAACATTTTTTAATAGGAGCTCATTTAAAGGTTTGTATTTAAATTTTTTACCTCTTGGTCCACCAAACTGGTCGGCATAGCCATCTGTATATAAAAATAACGTGTCGCCAGATTTTGCCTCAATAGTATGCAATGTAAATGATTCGGTTTTTTCGCCTTTTCCAACAGGCATTTTATCTTTTGTGAGTTCTATAATTTGATTGTTGGATATTAATATTGGTTCGTTATTTGCAGCGGAGTAGGTAAGCTCGCGGGTGTTTTTATCTAAACAAATTAAAATAGCATCCATTCCATCTTGCTGTCCATCACTACTTATACTTTCAATTAATCGCTTTCTTACATAATTTAAAATTTTGTGAGGCTCAAAAATATTTTTTTCTTTTATAGCCTCACTCAAAAAACCCATATTTAGTAAACTCATAAAAGCACCAGGTACACCATGTCCAGTGCTATCACAAACAGCCAAATAAAATTTGCTAGTATGTTCGGTTGCCCAATAAAAATCGCCACTTACAATATCTTTTGGTTTAAATAATATAAAATTATTTGGTATGTGAGCATTTACTAATTCTTTGTTGGCGAGTAGGGCAGATTGTATCCTTTTTGCGTAGTGAATAGAATCAACAATTTCTTTTTGATGCTCTTCTACTAAATGTTTTTGTCGTTCAACCTCTTCTTTCTGAAATGATATTATTTTATTTGCCTTACGCTGATTTTTTAAACCACTAAAAATAAAGACCGAAAAAATTGCCACAACAATTAATCCTAAGACTAGATAATTTCTTTGTTGCTTTTGCTGTTTTATTTCCTGAGCTGCGATAATATCTTTTTTTTCTTGTTCTGCTTTTTGCATTTCTTGTTTTTTCTGAAAATCAAAATTCATCTCCAGTTCCTTTCTTTTTTCACTGGCGTTTTCGCTAAATACAGAGTCTGTATACAATTTTGCCAAACTCATGTGTTTATAAGCATCTGAATAATTTTTTGAGTAATTGGCAGACTTTGATAATACTTCGTATAGCTCTGCAAAATCTGTATAGGCCAGCCTATCCTTGTAATTTTCAAGTAGGTTCAATCCGGTCTTAGTTGCCTTTTTATGATCACCGATATTAGAATAGGAACACGTTAAATTAACCACTTCCGGAATCATGATATCAAGGTTTTGATCTTTTCTTAATTGGATGCTTTTGTTGTAATAAACAATTGCTGAATCATAATTTTCTTTATCAAAAAAGATATTCCCTAAAATGGTATAATTATTTGCGATCATAAAATGGTCGCTTAATTTATTAGCTAACTTTAAAGACAAATTTATATAACACTTTGCGCTATCGGTAAAATAACTATTATTTTTATTTTTTGCTAAATCAGAAAACGCAGAGCTAATTGAAAAATATATTTGACAGAAATAAAAATCATTAGTGCCCTCTCTTATATAATTTAATGATTTTTTAAAATACTCCAACGCTAGATTTGGCTTTTTTAACTCCAAATAAATATTACCAATATTATTATGCGCTCCGATCAAACGGGATGAATCTTGAAATTTATTAGAAATACTTAAGTGTTTTTGGTAATTTTCTAAACAGAGATTAAAATCTCCTTTATCAAAATAATAATCACCAATATGAGATAGAGCAGATAAAATTTCTCCATAGTTTCTTGCATCATAAGGCAGTTTACTATTACGAATAAAAATAGTCAGGGCCGAATCACGTTCGCCGATTTTTTCAAAACAATAGCCTTTTTGATTTAACGAAAAGC
>Ga0066439_1000596_pt1 | contig 9786 bp, 7 predicted proteins | sample LakWasMet57_HOW8_2_FD_59527 | JGI IMG/M metagenome (GOLD analysis project Ga0066439, IMG submission 59527) | Freshwater sediment methanotrophic microbial communities from Lake Washington under simulated oxygen tension - Sediment Metagenome 57_HOW8 | ecosystem: Environmental > Aquatic > Freshwater...
TATTGCCACCGGTGCAGGCCTAACAATTCCCTTTATAAGTTTGTTCTTTGATAAAATTCACCATGTTGACAAGGGAGGCTTTTCTATATTAAGCGCTATTGCGGCAGTTTTAGTGGCTTATAGTGCCATGTTAGTACCAAAAATTAAAAGCAAAATTGGTTATAAAGTTGCCATTCCAACTACCCAATCATTAGCCGTAATATCATTAGTAGCCTTGGCAACCACTCAATTTTATAGTCAATATTCTGTGGCGGTAGTTATTGCAGCCGTTTGTTATTTATTGCGTCAACCATTAATGAATATGGCCGGCCCAATGACTACCGAAATAGTTTTAAATTATGTTGGCAAAAATAATCGCGAAATAACCAGTGCACTCACTGCCGCCATTTGGAGCGGAAGTTGGGTTGTAAGCGGCTTCATGGTAAAAATATTATTATCACACGGCTTTCAATTCGTAAACATTTTTTTAATAACCTCTTTACTTTACGGTTTTGGCGTGGTAATGTATTATTTACTTATATTAGATTACAATAAACGCGAAGAAAAAGGATTAATTGAAAGCTAAATTTAAATATACCATTATCCTCTGTTTTTTGCTGCCTTTACTTATTGCACAAACACAGCGTCTTAATTTATATAATGCCAATTCGCAGCTATTTAACAACCAATTGTATTCGTTTGGCATACATGCACAAAAACAAAATGCTTTTTGTTTGATTTATAAACTCGATTTTAAATTAAAGAAAATTGACAGCGTAAATATTGACCTCGGAAAAATACCGGTAGATGCATTTTTAAATATGTACTCAGATACATTGCATGGCTTTTTAAATATTTATCTCCAACAAAAAGATAAAAAACAGGTTACTGTTTTTCGTTTTAATAAATTGTTTGAGCGCCTTACAACTATAGAAAATATAGATGTAGCAAGACTTAACAGTATTTCTAATTTCGAAAATGAATTATTTTACTGCAAAAAAGATGTTTATACCATAAAAATACAAACTGATACATCGGGAAAACAATTTTACCTGAATAAATTTTCACTCAAATCTGAATTAAAAAATTTTGAATATGAATTTAAATGGCAATTTCCATTTGAACGAAAAAACATTAACTCGGCACATATTTTTTATGCAGATTCTAACTCAGTACTTCTTTATGTAAATGTTATTTCGGGCCCAAAGTTTGGCCAATGGATTTTAAAAATAAATGCAAAAAACGGCAAACTCATTAGAGGCACAAAACTAAACGATAAAGGAGAAACAGCCACTTATCAATACGGAGGATATCAAATAGACTCCATAAAAAAAACACTTTCGTTAATAGGACAAAATTTTACACAATCACAATTCGATCAAAACGCAAATAAATTAGCCATTACAAATGCACCTTTTGTTTCTGTGTATTTAATAGAAATAGATAGCGCAGGAGAAATTCTTTTAAAACAAAATTTTAAATTGCCGGTTAACGAACCTAAAACAACTTCAAAAAAAATAATATCAAATTATATATTTAGAATAAATACTATTACCAAAAATAAAGAAGGTGCATTTACTTTTGAAACCGATATTTACAAAAACAAAGATAACACACTTTGCTATTTATACGCCAATACTGCGCAATACAAGCTAAACTACGAAGAAGAAATGCTTAGCATGGAAAAAGCAACCTTAGGAACTAATTTAATGCTTGAGAAGTATTATTTTACCAATGATAAAATGGATATGAACGGAAAAATTTGCGTGGATAGTTTATCGCAATTTGAAACTATGTTTTACAAAAAATTAAATTTCCCAATAAAAAACCAATTTAAAATAGTGGATGATAATGCCGTTTGGTTGCTTACCAAATCGGATATTAAGAAGAATAGTATAAACTTCACAAAATTAAGTCCCGTAAATAAAATTTACCAGCTAAATAAAATAGAGGATGTTTTAAAATCAAAAAACCCATTATTAATAAATTTATCGTCATCACAATTTATCCTGGCAACGCAAGAAGAAGATGGAAACTATCAACTAAAACTAGTTGAATGGTAATAAAATTAAGGCATAAAACTTTTTAAACTTATAAAACTTTGTAAATTTGCGTCATGATACAACGTAAACAATCACTCTTTTTAATTCAAATTATATTTTTAGGATTATCGTTATTATTTGTGCCTTGCCAAAACATATTTACAAAAACAGTTGTAACCAATGTTTATTTGGCGCCATTAACCGATTTTCAGTCAACAGCAGGACATTTATTTGCAGTTGCTTTAAATTTTTTAGGTTTAATTCTTGCAACAATAACATTATTTGCATTTAAAAAAAGAGAGTTACAAATAAAATTATGTTATTCGTTAATTGCAATTTGGGTAGTGTTAATGGCTATGATGGTGCTATGCCCATTTGTGGTAAAAACTGAAGCAATAATTGAAGTAAAAATAAATTATTTTGTTGTAGCAATTGGTATTTTTTCTGTATTGGCGGCATTTTTAGCGGCCCGTTTCATAAAAAAAGACATTGAACTTTTAAAGAGTGCAGATAGAATTAGATGAGGTAATTTTATTTGATAAATTATTTCTAAAAAACATTCGTATTTCCTATCACGTTTAAGCTTCGTGTTAAAACGCTACTCACTCGTATTTCTTTACAAATTCGTTAAAAAATTTGCTTTTTAGCTTTAAACCGTTATTTTAGTAGTCCTATTTTGAGAGCTGTTATCATAATCTTGCTTTTTGCTATGTGTAAACCCATGTTTTCGCATAACGAACCTCTGTCTAAAAAAACAGACTCAATTAAACATTATAAAATTATCAGTAAAATTGAGTTGGCCAAGTTAATTGATTCGGTTTTTGAATTAAAGAGTGTTACTTCAAAAGATTTAGATTTAATGAGTTATTATGCGTCACTTTTAAATAGTACAAAAAGCGATTCAGTAAAAATTCTAAAATTTAGATCTAATAATGTAATGACCAGAGCAAAACTCTCGCACTTGGTAGATTCTGTTTTAGAGTTAAAGCAAGTTACCACAAAAGATGTAGATTTATTAAACTATTACACAAGCTTATTAAATAGTAATAACACCGATGTGGTAAAGATTTCTGAATTTAATTTAAACGAATTAAGTTTCTACTCAGAAGAAGATGAGAAGTTATTATTTCCATTAACCCCAACAGATAGTTTACCAAAATCTTTTAATCTAATATTAGAAAATGATCTTTTAAGTTATTATGTTTCGCCGTTCAAAGGCGTTGTTACCTCAAATTATGGCTGGCGCGATAAACGCATGCACAATGGCATTGATATAGATTTAAATAAAGGAGATAAAGTTGCAGCGGCTTTTGATGGCAAAGTACGCTTTGCGAAAAAACAAGGAGGCTTTGGCAATGTAGTAATTCTAATGCATCCAAACGGACTAGAAACCGTTTATGCGCATTTATCAAAATTAAAAGTAAAAGCAGGAGACGTTGTTTTAAGTGGGCAAACGGTTGGCTTAGGTGGCAACACAGGGCACAGTCACGGCTCACATTTACATTTAGAAATTCGTTATAAAGGCCATGCCTTAAACCCGGCAACAATAATTTCATTTAACGATCATAAATTGTACCATCACACCATTACTGTAAGATCGAGCAAACAAAAACTTGCTGCTTTTCCTACAAATAGCAATTTACATAAAGTAAGTCGTGGCGAAAGCTGGAATTATATTGCCACACAGTATGGAATTTCAACAAAAAAATTAATGGCTTTAAATGGCGTTAGTAAACGCTATTACCTTAAAGTTGGCCAGCAATTGAGGGTGAATTAATTACCCTTAAAATCTTAAATTAAGCTAAATCCATTTCAATACTCAAGTTGAACACTTATTTTTAGATGTGATTAAAAAAGCGCATACATTAATTTTGTTGTTTCTAATTACAATTAATTTTACCTGCTTTTCTCAAAAAACATTAAAGGTAATGTATACCCGTTTTGGCAAATTAAAAACAATTGAAATCTATAATGGCGAGGTGTTGGAATACAAATTAAAAGGTGATTACAATTACAGACTAAACAGAATTGTAAATCTGCAAGATAGCTTTATTGTTTTTTCAAACGATACGATAATTAAATTAAATCAACTAAAAGCAATTTGTATTCGTAAAAGTAATTTTTTAATGAAACAATTTCAGCAAGTATTTATACTTGGCGGAGGATTGTTTTTTCTTTTTAATACAACAAATAATTTTTTAAATGATAGACAACCCATAATTGACCAAAAGGCTGCCTTTATTGGAGCAGGTTTAATAACTACAGGGTTTTTGATAAAACAAATTGGAATAAGAAGAATTAGGATAAATCATACCAAATCCCTTAAAATTGTTAACCTAGACTATCAGAACTTATCAGAAAAAAAAGAATAATTGGTTAAAAAGTAACACTAAAGGTTTTTATTTCTCCATTTCGCAGCACTTCAACTGGCACCGTATCACCCTTTTTAATATTTCCCAAACCTTTCATGTAATCCTGTACACTTTTAATACCTGTATCGCCCAATTTTTTTATCACATCGCCTTTTATTAATCCCGCTTTAAACGCAGGTTTACCTTCCGTAACGCCATCAATTCGCATACCTTCCCCATCATAAGTATAATCAGGCATAACACCCATGGTTATCTTATATCCTTTTCTTCCATTGTCAGGGTTTCTTGTTTTACTGAACCCAAGTTTTGGATACTTATATGTTTTCTCAATAATTTTTGTAATGTAAACTAAAACATCAACCTCTCCTTTGTAATTTATTTTTTCAATATCATCACTTGGCTTATGGTAGTCGGCATGCTGGCCGGTAAAAAAGTGTAAAACAGGAATGTCTTTTAAATAAAATGAAGTTTGATCGCTTGGCCCTATTCCACTGCTATCTTTTTTGATACTAAAATCGGTTTTAAGCGAATCAATTAAAGGTACCCAACTAGGTGAGGTTCCAACACCATAGATCAAAAGCTTTTTTGTTGAATCGTTCAAACGCCCGATCATATCCATGTTGATCATGTAATTAATTTTTGTCAATTCAATATCCGGATTCTCGCAATATTTTTTAGACCCAAGTAAACCTAGCTCTTCGCCGCTAAAACAAATAAATAAAAAATTATACGGTTCAACTGTATTATTCTTACTAAAATAACCAGCTAACTCAATAACACCAGCGGTTCCGCTTGCGTTATCATCAGCGCCATTATGTATTTTGTTTTCCGGGTTAGCATCTAAACTATTTTTATCGTGACCCAAACCTAAATGATCGTAATGAGCACCAATAACTATTGTGTACGGAGCTTTATTATCTATAAAACCAACTACGTTATTGGCCTTTTGCTCTGCAATATTAACCACAGAGGTGTCGTGTGGATTTAGATTTTTTTTGTAAGAAAATGATTTTAGATATGAATTATTAAACGCAGTTAAGCCAAAGGTTTTAAATTTTTCTGCTATAAAATTGGCAGAAATTAACTCTTCCGGTGAAGAGGTTCCTCTGCCTTTTAACTTATCTGAAGCTAAAAAAGTAATATTTTTTTTAATTGATTTTTCCTGAAAAGCTTGGGCAGAAACTTTAAAAGATAACAACACCAAAAAGGCTAAAATGTATAATATTTTATTTTGCATGGGTAAAAATAAACAATAATCAACATACTTCGCAATTTGCTAAAGGCGTTAAAAAAATCAAAAAACCAGTAAATATCAGCCGAAAAGTTAAAATTTGAAGTATATTTGTACTTGATATTGAAAACTAAAAAAAATACTCTTTCTTATTTTAACCTAATATTTTTTTTGGGTTCCTTTTTATTGATGTCTTTTTATAATTATTCAAATTCATCAAAAAGCTCCGAATCATTTCACTATCACCAGCATTTATCAGATAAAAAAAGTTTAGATGATAATTCTTCGCAATTATTGATTGAAGAAAACAATAATGAAACCGAAACCGGTGCAGATTTTGAAATTCAGGCCTGCCTTATTCCGTTTTTAATTTCTTACCTTAATTTTGACACACATGAAGTGCCAATTTATTCTTTTGCTCCTTTAACAGAAAAACTCACAAACCCTATCTATCTTTCGGTTTGTAATTTCCGTATTTGATTACTTTTCATTTTCATCTTTTCATAAGATGTTTTTCAGCCGTTTCATAAGGTTGATATTTTTATTTCAAAAAAAATAACAATAATTTTTTAAATTAAAATGAAAACACAAAATTCTTCATTTGATGAACATAAAGTGCTGCATGACTTAAAGCACTATTTACCGGCACAAGCACCATTAAAAGATTTTATTCATCACAACACCTTACACGCCTTTCAAAATTTAAAATTCGAGAAAGGAATTCGCAAAGCATCCGAAATGTTTGGCTATAAAGTGTCGCTTTCGTTAGGCGAATACAGAAATCTTTTTTTATCAAAAAAAATAAACGAAGATATTCTTAACCAAAAAATAAAAGAAAGAAAAGGGGTTAATGAGTTTAATACTTGGAAAATTAATTTACTTACAAAAACATACGATACCTCTAACAATCCTAGAATTGGACAACTAAGAGCAACTTGGAAAAAAGAATATTACCTTGACCTTGACTTAATTATTCAACCCGAATTATTTAGAATTTTATGCAGTTATCTTGATCAAGGGATTTCTATTTGGAATTTTCCGGTTTTAAATAAGGGATTTCTTTCATCAATAAGAGAAATGGAACGTAATACCTTTTCTAGCTTCTTTACGAGTCCACGTGCAAAAAATCTATTACTGAATGAAAACCCAACAATTGAATCACTACTAAAGATTCTCGTTGGCGATGAAACTTTATATGAACAATATCTTTTCGATCAACAATTTTCTCATTCTGGTTGGTCCGGAATGGTTTCTGTAGTTGAAGATCAACCTGAAACACTTTTAGATCCAAAAAAAATAACCTTACACGACCTTATTATTTTTGAATTACTTTTAGAAATTAACGCCTTAGATAGTAAGTTTGGCGAAACATGGGCTCCCATTGGAAATACCATTAAAACCAAACCCATCTCTTTATTCGAGCCCGTTGAAAATACTGAGTTAAATGAAGTGTTGGCAATTTGGCAAGATGCATACGAGTGGACCTACTATGAAGATGTTTTAACCGGAATTCATGCTCAATCAACTAATATTAAAAAAGAGGATAAAAAAAGTTTCCAAGCATTATTTTGTATTGATGACAGAGAATGTTCGATAAGACGTTACGTTGAGCAAATTGATTCGCAATGCGAAACGTTTGGTACTCCCGGATTTTTTGGGGTTGAATTCTTTTATAAACCAGAACACGGAAAATTTACAACTAAAGTTTGTCCTGCTCCTGTAACACCAAAATATTTAATAAAAGAATTAGAAACTAAAACCGTAAGAAAAAAAGATGCGCACTACACAAAACAAACGCACTCACTTTTTCAAGGTTGGATAATTTCACAAACACTAGGCTTTTGGTCGGCCATCAAACTTATTTTAAACATTTTTAGACCAACGATGACAGCCGCCGCTTCATCGTCATTTAAACACATGGATAAATTTTCGACACTTACCATCGAAAATACCGACCCGTCAAACATTGAAAATAATTTACAGGTTGGATTTACAATTGATGAAATGATTGCGCGTGTTGAAGGCTTACTAATGAGTATTGGATTAGTACAAAACTTTGCTCCCATTGTTTATGTAATTGGGCATGGTGCAAGCAGTGTAAACAATACACACTATGCCGGTTACGACTGTGGTGCATGCTCGGGAAGACCAGGCTCTGTAAACGCAAGGGTAATTTCATTTATGGCTAATCACCCAAAAGTAAGAGAAGGGTTAATTACAAAAGGAATTGTAATTCCAGCCGAAACACAATTTATAGGGGCCTTACACGATACAACGCGCGATGAAATTGAATTTTATGACGAAAGCAATATCTCGGATAACAATAAAATAATTCATCAAAAAAATTACGCGTCAATGCAAAAGGCATTAGACTTAAATGCAAAAGAAAGATCAAGAAGATTTGAATCTATAAATTCTAAAGGCGATTTAAAAAAGGTTCATGAAAAAGTAAAAGTAAGATCAGTTTCACTGTTTGAACCACGCCCGGAATTAAACCATGCAACCAATACCCTTTGTATAATAGGAAATAGAAATCTTACAAAAAATTTATTTTTAGACAGAAGAGCCTTTATGAACTCTTATGACTACAAAATTGATAAAGACGGGACGTATTTATTTAATGTTATAAAACCTATTGGACCAGTTTGCGGAGGCATTAATTTAGAATATTATTTTTCGAGAGTTGATAACTATAAATTAGGTGCGGGAACCAAATTGCCTCATAATGTAATGGGGTTAATTGGCGTTGCAAATGGCACCGACGGTGATCTTAGACCGGGATTACCAAGCCAAATGATTGAGGTGCATGATCCAATTCGTTTAATGGTAATAGTTGAACACTATCCTGAAGTAGTTTTAAAAACCATTCAAATATTACCAGCAACCTACGAATGGTTTATAAATGAATGGGTTCATTTAGTGGTAATAAATCCTGATACAAAAGAAATGTACCTTTTTAAAGACGGTAGTTTTACAAATTACACGCCTTTAAAAAAATCAGTTCCTGCTGTTAATGACATATCAAAAATAGTAGAAGCAGAATTAGAAAATTTACCTGTTTATTCAATTAATTAATAAAACATAAATCATGAGCTCATTCATTCAATTATTTATTTTTATTCCTGTAATTGGTTTTTTAATTAGTTTATTAATTCCAAAACAAAAAGAAACCTTATTATCCAGAACTGTTTTTTTTACCGTAGGCTTACACTTCATTACTTTTGTTGTGTTTTTAGTTTATTGGTTAATTAACGGCCATCAAACACTTAATCTATCTGAAATAGTTTTATTTAAATCAAAAGAATATGAATTTTTAATAGATTTTTGTTTTGATAAAATAACAGCCATGTATTTAATGGTTGGATCATTCTTAACTCTATTAGTAACCATTTATAGTAGAACTTATTTACATAGAGAAGGCGGATACAAACGTTTTTTTAATACTATTCTGTTTTTTTATATTGGTTACAATATCACAATTTTTTCAGGCAACTTTGAAACCCTATTTATAGGTTGGGAAATTTTAGGTATTTGTTCATTCTTATTAATTGCGTTTTATAGAGATAGATATCTACCGGTAAAAAATGCAATAAAAGTGTTTTCAGTATATAGAATTGGAGATGTAGGTTTAATTTTAGCCATGTGGGCAAGCCACCATTTATGGCACGAAAACATCACTTTTCAAAAGTTAAGTAACTACGAATTGGTACATGAACATTTACAATCGCATAGCTTTATTGGTGTATTTATTTCATTGATGATTTTAGTTGCAGCTGCTGCAAAATCAGCTCAACTTCCTTTTTCATCTTGGTTGCCTAGAGCCATGGAAGGACCTACACCTTCCAGCGCTATCTTCTATGGTTCATTATCAGTTCACTTTGGCGTATTCCTTTTATTAAGAACTTATCCTTTTTGGGAACAACAAACATCTGTTAGAGTAATAATTATTTTACTTGGATTATCTACAAGTATCATAACCACTTTAATTGCCAGAGTTCAATCAACAATAAAAAGTCAGATTGCCTATTCATCAGCTGCTCAAATTGGTTTAATATTTATTGAAGTTGCCCTGGGATTTGAAGACCTTGCCTTGATTCACTTTGCAGGAAACGCATTTTTAAGAACCTATCAATTATTAGTTTCGCCTTCGGTTGTAAGCTAT